>Ga0256829_1000041_pt1 | contig 173736 bp, 178 predicted proteins | sample 131447metaG_FD_185979 | JGI IMG/M metagenome (GOLD analysis project Ga0256829, IMG submission 185979) | Hydrothermal vent microbial communities from Lau Basin, Pacific Ocean - 131-447 | ecosystem: Environmental > Aquatic > Marine > Hydrothermal vents | place: Pacific Ocean: Lau Basin... | reverse complement strand
GTCGCCGGGTTCGAGTTAATCAGAACAATGCGGTATCCTTCCTCGCGCAGGGCCTTACAGGCCTGTGTGCCGGAATAGTCAAATTCGCAGGCTTGGCCAATAATAATCGGGCCAGCGCCAATGATCGCAATTGTTTTTATGTCGGTACGTTTTGGCATTGTTCTTCCTCTATGGTGTTATGCGGCTTTTTTCATTTCTTCGACGAAACGCTCAAACAGGTAATAGCTATCCTCTGGGCCAGGTGAGGCCTCTGGGTGGTATTGCACTGAAAAGACTGGTTTGCCTTCTAGGCGCAGACCTTCGTTTGACCCGTCAAACAGGCTGACATGGGTTGCCTTTACGCCTGCTGGCAAGCTGTCTTCGATCACTTCGAAACCGTGGTTTTGTGATGTGATTTCAACCTTGCTTGTTTCTAGGTCTTTTACGGGGTGGTTGCCGCCGCGGTGACCTAGGTGCATTTTGCGTGTTTTACCGCCCAGTGCAAGGGCAAGCAATTGGTGGCCTAGGCAAATGCCGAATAGGGGGATGCCTGCTTCGATGATGGCTTTGATCATTGGCACGGCGTATGCGCCAGTCGCGCTTGGGTCGCCAGGACCGTTTGAAAGAAAGACGCCGTCTGGCTTCATCGCAAGAATGTCCTCAGCAGATGTCTGCGCAGGCACAACGGTGACGTCACATCCTGCATTGGCCAAGCATCGCAAGATATTGCGCTTGGCACCAAAATCAACCGCAACAACTTTCTTGATAGGCGCATCTTGTGTGCCGTAGCCGACTTTTAGGCTCCAAAGACTTTCGTTCCAGTCATAGGCCTTTGTGCATGTGACTTCCTTGGCAAGGTCTAATCCATCAAGGCCAGGGAACTGCTTCGCCTGAGAATACAGGGCATCTAAATCAAACTCGCCCGCGGCGTTATAGGCAATCACGCCGTTAGGTGCGCCGTTATCGCGAATATGGCGGGTGAGGGCACGCGTATCAATGTTACTGATCCCGGGAAGGTTCTTTTCCTTCAGCCATGCATCCAAATTTTGCTGAGCACGCCAGTTTGAAGGCAAAGTCAAATCTTCGCGTACGATCATGCCGCGCGCGGCAGGCTCAAGGCATTCATTATCCTCGTCATTCGTGCCGACATTACCAATGTGTGGAAATGTGAAGTTGACAATCTGTCCCGCATAACTGGGGTCAGTCATAACTTCTTGATAACCGGTAAGGGATGTGTTGAAACAAATTTCGCCAACATTGCTGGTTTCGGCACCAAATCCAGTGCCCCAAATGATAGTTCCGTTGGCAAAAACAATAACGCCCGTTGCATTCTTAGGACGATTTATATTAGAAAAGTCTGGCATGACTTGATACTCTCTAGCTAGGGTTCCGCTAGAGAAGGAGTCTATAAACGAACCGAACCAAAAAGGAAAGAAAAATCGTGTCAAAAAGACAAGAATTTAATACAGCGCTAAAAGAATCGATGAAAAACAAGGATATGACAGCAGTATCCACAATTCGTTTAATTTTGGCGGCGTTGAAAGATCGTGATGTTGCTGCGCGCACATCGGGGCAAAGTGAAGGCGTGAATGAAACTGAAATTCTTGCGATGTTGCAAAGTATGCTGAAGCAGCGCGCCGAATCGATCGCTATCTATGAAAAATCTGGTCGCCAAGATTTGGCAGACCGTGAACACGCAGAAGTGAAAGTGATCAAAAAGTTTCTGCCTGAGCCCCTAGAAGGCGCCGAGCTGGAAAAAGTCATCGATGATTTGATCGCATCAACTGGCGCGCAAAGCATCAAAGACATGGGTAAAATCATGGGCGCGTTAAAAACGGATTATGCTGGTCGCGTGGATATGAGCGCAACAGGAGCCCTTGTTAGGTCGAAACTGTCAGCCTAGATTATGTAACTGGATGAGATACAAAAAAGCCCCGCAATGAAAGCAGGGCTTTTTTATTATCATGTATGAAATCTATGCTGATTTACAAATCTTACGCAGTGCTGAACAAATATCATTTGCAATCGATTTGATTGATACAACTTGTTCGCTTTGCTTACCGTATTCAATGATCTTAATTTTATTATCTACTGAAAAAACCTTGGGCATTTTACACCTATCTATTATTTGCCGTTTGTCCGTTAACTGGTAAGCATTATAGCAAGGAGATTATGTAAATGCAAATTTACTAATTCTCGCTTAATAAAAAGTTTTATATGAAGATCGTTGGCATAATGCAAGTATAATAGGACTTTATTTATGCTTTTTATGGGTAAAAAAACACGTTTGAAATATTGTTTTTTGATGGGGTTGCCGTCCGATAATTTTGTTGTTTGGATAAGATGCCTGAAGAAATAAAATAAAGGTGGTTTTTTAAGGGCAATCCGTTATTGAATAAGACTATGGCAATATCACCACAATTTCTAGATGAGATACGCAACCGGCTCAGCCTTTCAGACATGATCGGGCGGCGGATTAAAGTCACGCGCGCAGGGCGTGAATTTAAGGCTTGCTGTCCTTTTCATCATGAAAAAACGCCATCTTTTACAATTAACGACGATAAGCAATTCTATCATTGCTTTGGCTGCGGTGCGCATGGTGATGTCCTGAAATTTGTGATGGAGCATGATAATCTGCCGTTTCGCGAAGCGGTCGAGATGCTGGCATCAGAGGCTGGCCTTCAAGTGCCAAAGGAAGATCCGCGCGCTATTGAAAAGGCTGAAAAGGCCAAAACGCTGTATGATGTCATGGACGGCGTGGCGCAGTGGCTTCAAGGGCAACTGGCGCAGCCTGCTAATCATTATGTGATGGAATATTTGACGGGAAGAGGGCTCTCGCGCGAGACATTGGCGCATTTTCGCGTTGGCTATGCGCCTAATAATGGCGGCGCCTTAGTCGCGTACCTTAAGGAGCAAAAAGTTACGCTTGCGGATATGCAAGCACTTGGCCTTGTGAAAGTATCGCAAAAAACGGGCGAGCCTTATGCCTTCTTCCGTGATCGCGTTATGTTCCCAGTTACGGATAAGCGCGGGCGTGTGATCGCCTTTGGCGGGCGAATCTTGCCTGATCACTTGCGCGAGCCTGACCGCGGCGATTTTAAGCCTCCTAAATACTTAAACTCTCCCGATACGCCGCTCTTCGATAAGGGGCGCGTTTTGTACGGCGAAGATAAGGCGCGTAAGGCCGCGCGTGATGGGCGTCCAATTTTGGTGACCGAAGGCTATATGGATGTTATCGCGTGTCATCAGGCAGGCTTTGATGGCGCAGTTGCCCCAATGGGCACGGCGCTCACCGAAGGGCAAATCGATAGCCTGTGGAAAATGATTCCTGCTGCATTGAAAGAGCCGATTTTATGCTTTGATGGTGACCGCGCAGGCAAGCAGGCAGCAGGCCGCGCGGCAGAGCGTATCGTGCCTATGTTGATTCCTGGGCATTCGGCACGGTTTTCATTCCTGCCTGATGGTGAAGATCCAGATAGTATGATTGCAGGCGGCGGTAAGCAGTCTTTTCAAAATCTGCTGGATAGGGCGCTGCCGCTTGTTGATTATATCTGGGGGCAGCATATCGAGGGCAAGGCCCTGAAAACGCCAGAGGAACGCGCAGCAATCGTGTCGGCGTTAAAGGAAAAGATTGCACAAATTCCTGATCCAGAAGTGCAGCGTCACTATAAAGCCTTGATCGATGAGAAAGTATCGAAGGCGTTCTTTGGTCATTATGAGCGCCGCGGTAATCAAACCCGTAATGCGCGCACGCGCGGAAGCGCCGCACCGCGGTCAGGCATTGCAGTGCGCCCCAAGATGCCGTTCTTTAATGATTTGTACGATAAAATTTTGTTGGCGGCCTTGATCAATCATCCGTCCTTGTTTGATGACATTGAAGAACACGCGGCAAAACTGCGATTTGCAACGTCAGAAATAACCGCCCTAAAGGAGTTCGTTGTGCAAACTCTGTGCGGTGATCCTGATATTTCGCGCGATGAGTTGTGCGAAAAGCTGTCGGTCGCGGGCTATGAAAAAGAAAAGGGTGACATATTAAATGAAAAATTATATGTTCATGCCGCATTCGCAGCGCCCCTAAGTGATTCGCACGATGCCGATTTAGGCACGATCAAGACGAAGTGGTTGGAAGTTTGGGACGCTATGCAGGCAAAAAATGCACAAAAGCAGCAGGCTCAGCACTGGAAAACACAAGTCTGAGGCGCTATTTTAGTGTTTTTGACAGAAAAAGTTAGAAGTAAGAGTGTTTGTTGCGGTTTGATTGTTGACGCGAGCAAATCTATATAGATAATGATAGGCGTGGCAAAACATCTTTTATTTTCATGAAGATATGGACTAGATTTTTTACAAGGGGGCTGGGGCAATAATTATGGCTTCAACAGCAAGTGGGCATTCGGCAGTGAGCAAAAAACAAGACGACGATAATATCGAAACATCAGGCAAAGGCAGCTTTGCTTCAGTGATGAAGGCATTGGTTAAAGACGGTAAAGGTCGTGGTTTTTTAACCTATGATCAGATTAACGACGCCTTGCCTGCGGAAAACTTTACGTCCGAGCAAATCGACGATGCAATGGCTGCGCTATCTGATGTCGGTATTCAGCTTGTTGAAAAAGAAGATGACGTCAATGATGATGACGATGTAAAAAGCAAAAACAGTGATGACGCTGACGACGAAGACGACAGCGATGATGAAGATAAAGACGGCGATTACGAGGCCGGCGGTAACATCAAAGACGATGATACAGGCCGTACGGATGATCCTGTGCGCATGTATTTGCGCGAAATGGGCGCGGTAGAACTTCTTTCACGCGAAGGTGAGATTGCTATTGCGAAGCGCATCGAAGCAGGCCGTGCCTTGATGATTGGCGGTATTTGCGAAAGCCCACTGGCCATTGAATCGATGATTGCATGGTACGAAGCCCTGCAAAACGGTGATATTTTGCTGCGCGAAGTGATCGACTTGGACGCGACATACAATGTCGAGGAAGACGATCCTGAAGGCACAAGCTCAGATGATGAATCTGACGAAGACGAAAGCGAAGAAGATTCGGAAAGCGATAGCGATGAAGAAGGCGACGATGATGACGTGAACCCAATGTCTTTGTCCGCTATGGAAGAAGAGCTTGCACCGCAGGTTTTCGAAGTGTTTGGTAAGATCAAAAAGACGTACCAAAGCATGCAAAAAATTCAGCAAGAGCGCCTTGATGCCTTGTTGAAAGGCAATGAGCCAGAAGCCAAAATTAACAAAAAATACGAAGATCACCGCGATACGCTTGTGGGTTTGATGGATGAAATTCACCTTAGCAACCCGCGTATCGAGCAGTTAATTGACCGCCTTTACACAATGAACCGTGAACTTGTTACCCATGAGGGTAAAATGTTGCGTATGGCGACAGGCTGTAAAGTAAAGCGCGAAGATTTCTTGAAGAAATACTACGGGGCAGAGCTTGACCCATCTTGGATCGACAGCCTCAAAGGCGCGAATAAAAACTGGGATAAATTTGTCGAAAAACACAGCGACGATGTCCTGAAATTGCGCGAGCAAGTTGCTGCAATCTCTGATGAGGCGATGCTTCCAATTAGCGAGTTTCGCCGCATCGTAGGTACAGTGCAAAAAGGTGAAAAAGAAGCCGCCCGCGCCAAGAAAGAAATGGTCGAAGCCAACTTGCGTTTGGTGATCTCGATCGCAAAGAAATACACAAACCGTGGTTTGCAATTCCTTGACCTTATTCAAGAGGGCAACATCGGCTTGATGAAGGCCGTTGATAAATTTGAATATCGTCGCGGTTATAAATTCTCAACTTATGCGACATGGTGGATTCGCCAGGCGATTACCCGCTCGATCGCCGACCAAGCGCGCACAATCCGTATTCCTGTTCATATGATCGAAACGATTAATAAACTTGTACGCACATCACGTCAAATGATGCACGAAATTGGCCGCGAACCCACACCAGAAGAGCTTTCTGTGCGTTTGCACATGCCACTGGATAAGGTGCGTAAGGTTCTAAAAATCGCAAAAGAGCCAGTATCTTTGGAAACGCCAATCGGTGATGAGGAAGATTCATCTTTGGGTGACTTTATCGAAGATAAAAACGCAATTGCGCCAATTGATTCGGCTATTCACTCGAACTTGCGTGAAACGACAACCCGCGTTTTGGCTTCACTAACCCCACGTGAAGAGCGCGTTTTGCGTATGCGTTTTGGTATCGGTATGAACACCGACCATACCCTCGAAGAAGTAGGGCAGCAATTCAACGTAACGCGCGAGCGTATTCGTCAGATCGAAGCCAAAGCATTGCGTAAGCTCAAGCATCCAAGCCGCTCTCGTAAGCTGCGCAGCTTCCTTGATACCTAAAAACATTACCTAAACTGATCTCAGAGGTCGAAATGGATATTGCAGTCTTATTACCGTGTTATAACGAAGAGGCCGCAATCGCCGATGTTGTCGCCGCTTTTAAACAGGCGCTGCCGAAGGCCAGCATCTATGTCTATGATAATAACTCGTCGGATCAAACTGCGCAGGTCGCGCGTGATGCAGGCGCGATTGTGCGCACTGAATATCACCGCGGTAAGGGCAATGTTGTGCGCCGTATGTTTGCTGATATCGAGGCCGATATCTATTTGATGGCCGATGGTGACGGCACATATGATGCGCAGGCCGCGCCAGAGTTGGTGCAAAAATTGATGGATGAAAATGCCGATATGGTTGTCGGCGCACGTGCAAAAGATCAGGGTGAAAAGCTTTACCGTCCAGGGCATCGCTTTGGCAACCGTATGTTAAATGGTGTGGTGCGCACGCTTTTTGGTGAAGGCGTGACGGATATGCTCTCGGGCTATCGCGCGTTTTCTCGCCGCTTTGTCAAAAGCTTTCCTGCAACAGCGCGCGGTTTTGAAACCGAAACCGAGCTTACAATTCATGCCTTAAAGCTGCGCTTGTCGGTGTTTGAGCTGCCGACGCATTATTTTGATCGCGCCGAAGGCACACAAAGCAAGCTATCAACTTATAAAGATGGCATTCGCATCCTCAGTTTTATTGTCTTTTTCTTTAAAGAAATCAAACCGTTCCTGTTTTTTGGCTTAGTGTCTGTTGTGCTGGCGATTATATCTTTGGGAGTAGGTATGCCAGTTGTCTTTGATTATTTTGAAACAGGTCTTGTCCCGCGCTTTCCAACCGCCGTTCTAAGTATGGGCGTTATGCTGAGCGCTGTTCTAAGCTTTATCTGTGGCGTGATCCTTGATACCGTCAGCCGTGGGCGCATCGAAAATATAAGGCTTTCATATCTATCTTACCCTGCCTTGTCCGAAGAGGCCTAAGCCCATGAAAAAGCAAATCGCATCGTTTTTGGCTGTTGGTGGGCTTGGATTCGCAGTGGATGCTGGTGTGACGCAGTTTTTAGTATCGTTCTTAGGCGCTGGTCAGTTAATGGCGCGCATTCCCGCCATTTTAATCGCCGTAAGCATAACCTTTTATTTCAACAAAAATCATACTTTTGACGCGCGTGATAATTGTATGGCGCGCTCATTTGGGATGTATGCGATTTCTACGGCGTTTGCGCAATCTTTAAATTTTGCTACGTATTCGCTGGCGGTAAAGACATTGCAGATCTCGGATCATTATACATTTATTGCCGTGGCAATGGGGTCTGTCTGCGCGGCATCAGTTACATTTATCATGTCAAAATATTGGGTGTTTAAGAAATGAAAGCATGGCTAAAGAAACCATCTGTTGTCTTTTGGGGATGTGTTTTTGTTTTATGGTTGAATTTTTCAGGACATTTGCTCAGCACGCTGCCTTTGAAAAAATATCTGGACGGAGAGTTCTTCTCAGAGCGCTTTGTCTTTTCACGGCTGGTTTATAATCTAAAGCATGGCGAGGACGCGCAGGGCGGTTTTATGCTCCGTTATGATCATGTCGATGATCTTTATAAATCTGTCGACCGTGATGACTATGCGCTCTTTAAAGAGCGATTGGAAAAAGGTGATGACAAGATTGCGCGTGTATATACGTCGCATTATGGCTTGCAAGATGACCTGATGATGCCTGTCTGGCGCGGCTTAGAACGCGTAAAAGATAAGGTGCTTGAAACGGCCAGGCCGGGGAGCCGTTGGCATAAAAGGCTGCAAACGCTGGATTATTATTATTACAACCTAATCTCGCAAACATTGGTGGCGCTTGTTAATGCTCTTGTTTTAGGCAGTATCTTATTTTGGGTGGCTAAACAATTTTCTGCGCGCCATGCTTGGGTTGTTCTGGGTTTAATATTAGTGTTTCAGCCTGTTTTGACATTTTATGGGCGTTCTATGTGGTGGATGATGTGGTCGTGGTTTTTGCCCTTTGCGATTGTTTTATTTTTAGCTTATCGATTTGGCTCGTATCGAAATAATATGTCTTTATCTTTATCGCTGATTACGGCGGTCTTGGCGGGCTTAGCTGTATGCGTACGCACATTGATGGGGTATGAATATGTGTCGCCAACGATGGTTGGCGCGATGGTGCCAATTGTATTTTACGCTGTTTATCAGCGGTGGGGGCTAGCTTCTTGGTTTTTAACCTCTTTTATCGTGGGGCTGGGGTGCTTGATAGGGGCGCTGTCTGCAATGTATATGCATTATAATGCGCTTCAGGATTTCGGCTTTAACCCTCGTGATGTGTTTGAATATTCATATCAGGTGCGCGCTTATGGTGGCGAGGCGACCTCTGCGGTTACAGGCGAAATTGCCGAAAGTGTCGTTGCACCATTCTGGCAGGTGTTAGGTGGTTATTTAGTGTCACCAAAAGAACTCGCTCCTCCGCAAATTTTGTTTATGCTGCCGTGCTTTATCTGGATGTGGGGCTACTTTAAAAAGGGTGGGCGTCGCCAGATCAGCGATGATCGCCGCCGTTTGTATGATGCCTTTTTGGCGTCGGCTGGCGTAAGTTTTTTCGGCGCGGTGTCGATGCTGGTTATTCTCAAGGGGCATGCATATATTCACGGATATGATATCATTATCTGGAGCTTGCCTTTGAACATTATTCTGCTTATTTTCTACAGTGTATTAATGCTGGGCCTAAAAAATACGCATCATGCGCGCGCTGAATAAGCCACATTATCGTGCAGGAAACATATTTTACTAGAATTCATTATTGTGCTGCGATGCGGATGCTGCTAATCAGTAAGTCCTGCGCATATGCTGCGCGTGGGGGCCTGTAGCTCAGTTGGTTAGAGCAGTCCGCTCATAACGGATTGGTCGCTGGTTCAAGTCCGGCCAGGCCTACCACTTTTTTATCTCACCTGTGAATTGTCTAAATATTTTTCATGATGCGTTGTTTGCCTTGAACGCAAGAGCCTATATGATGGAAATATGTGGAAACCAAGGTTAAAATCGTGTTGAATTCATACATAAAATTTTTTGCCCTGCTGTGTGTTCTGGTGCTAGGCACGTTAAAGCAGCCAGCTATGGCAGAATATTTTGTATGGAAAGATCAAAAGACAGGCGTTTCACTGTCGTTTCCAGACACGTGGAAGATTGCAAACAACCAAAAGCCAGATGATATTTTTACGATTCAGGCTCCTGGAGAGAGAGATTATGCCTCTTGCCGTCTGCGCGTTCGCGAAGATCGTCGCGCGACTATTTTTCCGTATCAGTATGATTTTGAAATTCAACATATCTATGCAGGCTTTGATTTTTGGCGCGATTATATCGGTGAATATGCTGGCGCGTCCTTAGACCGAGTGCTTTATGATCGCGGCTTAATTAATTCCGTAGCAAGTAGCGCAGATTTTACATTCGTATCGTCTGCGGGGCCGCGCGCCATGATGCACGGCTTTGCCTTTGCGGGTTTTGATGATACCAGCGTCTATATTTTTGAATGCTCGGCAGAAGTATCAGCCTATGAGCGCTGGCACCCCGTCTTTAAATCGATTCTAAAGTCCGCAGAAAAAGAACTGCGCGATTCTGTTGTGTTGAATGGTGGCTACAGAAAGTTCCAAGATGATCCACCTGTTATGATCCGCGGCGATGATATTCTCGATACATATAAGTAAAACCTGATAAAAATGATTGCTGACACAGTGCTGCCTGCCGCCGCCTGTGAATTGAATGTGTTTTTTGCAGTGCGAAGTTTGCTTTTCTTTCCTGTTTTCGATTAAAAAGAGAAATCGAAATTATAAAAACGGAGATTGCAAAGCCAATGCAAATCTATCTGCCTATCGCTGAAATGGCCGTCCCGGCCGAGCAGATATTTATGGTCAGTGCATTCGTTGGTTTTCTTTCAGGCGCCTTGGGCGTAGGCGGTGGTTTTTTAACAACGCCTTTTCTCATCTTTCTTGGTATTCCACCATCAGTAGCCGTTGGAACACAAGCGTCACAATTAGTCGCGTCGAGTACTGCTGGTGTCTTAGGCCATCTGAAACGTGGCGCTGTAGATACAAAAATTGGTGGCTTGATGCTGGTAGGTGGTTTTGTTGGGTCGGTCAATGGTATCTGGCTCTTTAAGGTGTTAGAGGGGCTTGGCCAGATTGATTTTGTGATCTCGTATTTATACATATTGTTGCTGGGCAGTATTGGTCTGTCGATGCTCTTCGAGATTATAAAGACCGCGCTTAAGCCCCAAAACCAAATGCGCAGTGAATTTAACTCGTTTAAGGTACATCCTTGGATATTGCTGTTGCCCTATAAAATGCGCTTCCCACGCTCAAAGCTGTATATTAGCGCCATAATGCCGTTTGGCATTGGTATGCTGGGCGGTGTTTTGGCAACATTGCTGGGGATTGGTGGCGGATTTATTCTTGTGCCCGCAATGATTTATATTTTGGGCATGCCAACGCTGCTCGTCGCAGGAACGTCTTTGTTCCAAATGATTTTTACAACGTCATTCGCTGTGATGATGCATGCCACAATCAACCAGACTGTAGATATTGTTCTTGCCATTATTTTGATTTTAGGCGGCGTGCTTGGTGCGCAAGTTGGCGCCAGTATCTCACGTTACCTCAAAGACATTTGGGCACGTATTATTCTCGCCAGTATTGTAATCTTAGTGTGCCTTAAGCTAACGCTTGATGTGTTTTTAACGCCAGAGGAGCTGTTCTCGACAGTGCATTTGATGTCGCCATGAGAAAATATGTCATCCTAATCGGTGTGTTTCTATGCGTTTCAGGCAGTGTGTTGCAAGCCTCCGCCCAGCCTTTATCCGTGAATAAAACACAAAAAATCGTGACGGATATGGTGGTCGATCACATTGATATTACAACAGGATTTAACGGCGCGAAATTTGAGATGTATGGCGCACGTGACGTTGACGGCGATATTATTGTTGTTCTTCGCGGCCCTGATAAAGATATGAATGTACGCCGCAAAGAAAAAAGCTGGGCAGGGTGGCGATATGGCAAAGAGGTTCAGTTCTCTCGCTTGCCATCTTTTTATCGCGTAGCATCCACGAAGCCATTGGAAGAGCTTTTAGGGCCGGACACCTTGTCTGAGCATGAAATCGGCGTTCCATCTTTGCCTTTTCTCGCTCGGAGCGTAGAGCAAGACAATGTCATCACCTTATTTAAAAAGGCGCTTATCCGTAACCAGCAAAGCAAGGAGCTTTTGTCGCCGCACCTTACTCACATAACATCCTTGGGTGATCGCTTCTTTAAAGTGTCCTTCTATTTGCCTCATAATGTGCCAGTGGGCGAATATACTGTAACGGTCTTCTATTTAGAGGACCAAAAAATCTCGGCAATGAACCACCATGATTTTGTGGTCGAGCAAGTAGGAACAAATTATTCTATTAAAATGTTTGCTGAGGAAAGCCCGCTTCTATACGGCGCCTTATGTGTTTTGCTTGCATTATTGGCTGGCTGGGTCTCTAATAGGCTTAAGCGCATATTATAAGAAAGGCAAAGACGTGTTAGACAATACAGCCCGAGTTCCGGCAAGGCCCGTTTATTTGATCGTTGCCGATGAAACTGATGAGTTTGAAACAGCGCTGCAATATGCCGTGCAGTCCGCGCAGCGCAATGATGCAAGCCTTGCCGTTTTGCAAATAATTCCCGATGGTGAAAGTACATTTATGCCCTGGGGAGGTATTAGCGAAAAAATGGAACAAGCGCAAATAAAACGCGCTGAAGAAGCGTTGGGTTTTGCAAAAAACACATTAAAATCCAAAGGGATAGAGCCTCTTGTTTATATGAAGAAAGGCCACCCCGAAGACGTCGTGCGTGATGTGATTAAAGATAACGGAAATATCACGCGCCTAGTGCTTGCTGCTAATACTGACGAAGGTGATCCGGGGCCGCTCGTATCGTATTTCACTGGCGCAGGGCTTAAGAGCTTGGGAATTCCGTTGACAATTGTGCCAAGCCATCTATCTTTCCAACAATAATATCGCGTTTGCGAAAAACATCGATAAAGGCATAACGACACATGTTTATACAAACACAAGAAACGCCCAATCCAGCAGTCCTGAAATTCTTGCCCGGACAAACAATCCTTGAGCAAGGCACGCTTGATTGCCCCGATCAAACATCCGCAAAAAAATCACCGCTTGCGATGCGCTTGTTTTCGTTGAGCGGCGTTAGCGCCGTATTTCTTGGACAAGACTTTGTCTCTGTAACCAAAGACGATAATACGGATTGGAACATGCTTAAGCCAATGATCTTGACCGCGTTGATGGAGCACCTAGCGACAGGTCAGCCTATTGTCACTGACACGTCAGGGCAGGGCGCATCAAGTATCACTGAAGACGATGATGAAATCGTGATCCAGATCAAGCAGCTTCTTGAGGAGCGTGTCAGACCCGCCGTGATGCAAGATGGTGGTGACATCATTTTTGACCGCTTCGAAGACGGGGTCGTGTACTTGCAGATGCAAGGCGCATGTGCAGGCTGCCCCAGTTCAACAATGACCCTAAAGTCAGGGATTGAAAATATGCTACGTCATTATGTCCCCGAAGTGGAAGAGGTACGTCCCGTTGACCCAGTTTGGTAAAGTCCTTGCCTTTGATACGGCCTTAAATGGTGTCAGTGTCGGGTATTATCAAAGGGGTCCGCGCGTGTCTGATGCACTGTACCTCGATACGGTGCGCGGGCAGGCTGAGCATTTGATCCCTATGACAAAGTCTATCGTTGAAAAGCACGGCGCATCATTATCAGATGTAGAGTGTATAATCACCACCATCGGCCCAGGAAGCTTTACGGGCCTGCGTTTGGCGCTGTCTGCAGCGCGCAGTTACGGCATGGCACTGAGCGTTCCGGTCTATGGTATTTCAGTCTTAAAGGCGCTTGCATTAGGATACAGCGCGTCTATTAATCGAGATGAAGATTGTCATATTGTTGTCGCTATTGAAACCAAAAGGTCAGATTACTATATGCAGATCTTTACCGCAGACGTACAAGCTGCATCTGATCCCGTTACGATTGAGGCAGGTCAGGTCGTTCCATGGATCGAGTCACATAATGTCACCAAGGCGCACGTAATTGGTGATGCGCTAGGGCGATTGCAAAGTGACCTGACAAGTACGAAGAGCCAAGGCGAGTCACTTGACCTAAATTGGCACGAAAACCAGTCGCATTTTGATGCGAAGTTCATCGCGAGTCATAGCGCGGATCACATCGATTCATACAGTTCAGATTTGACCCCACTATATTTACGCGGCGCAGATGTTAGCGCGCCCAAAGCAAAAGCACGCCGCATCAGTGATGTTTAGGGGAAATTGACAGGCGTACGCCTAGGATTACAATTCTTTCGCGCGGGAAACCGCCGCGTGGATGGCCTTTGTGATGATATCTTGCATGTCACCGTTCATCATAACGTTTAAAGCCGCTTGCGTTGTGCCGCCAGGGCTTGTGACATTCTCGCGCAGCGTTGAAGGCGGCGTATCTGGCGCGGCTTCCATTAGCGCTCCGGCGCCGACCATGGTTTGACGCGCAAGGTCGGCAGCAACATCTGCTGGTAAGCCTGCATCAATGCCGGCCTGTGTTAAGGCTTCGGTAAAATAAAACAAATAGGCAGGGCCACTGCCTGAAATAGCGCTAAGCGGATCAATCAAATCCTCGCTGTTTAGCTCATAAACGGAGCCAGAAATGTTAAGGAGATCATGTACAAGCTGCTTTTGCGTGTCAGAGCAGACATCATTGCAGACATAACCCGTAACGCCTTTGCCAATGGCGCTTGGTGTATTGGGCATTGAGCGAATAATGGGCTGCTGGGCGCTGAAATACCCTTCAAAAGTTTGCAGCGTCTGCCCCGCCGCGATCGAAAGAATAAGGCTGCTCACAGAAACATAAGGCTTGATCTGTGCGCAGACCTCACGCATTTTCTGCGGCTTAACCGCCATCATAACGATATCCGCATTCTTAAGCGCCTCTTGAAAGGTGCTGTCCTGCACATCGTTGTAATAATGGCATGAGCCTTCTTTGCGTGGTGACTGGCTTGGGCTGATAATGCTGTATGTCGCCGGGAAATCAGCCTTGAGCCATCCTTGGTGAAGGGCGCTACCCATCTTGCCGTATCCAATAAGTACAATATTGTGGCGGTTCACCATGAATTGTTCCTCAATCGAAAAGGCGCGGCGTTTATGATTGGCCTTGCGTTTCCATCATTGCAAGCTCAAGCTCGGCATGGTTTGGTGCGTGCTGCGCGCTTAGAATTTTAAAGGCCGAGCAAAATCGCTCGCACTGGACAAGTGACATATCAACAATATCATTGATCATTGCGCGTGCTTGATCGGCGCTCAGGGCTTTCATTAGGGCGCTATAGCGAAAGGCTGGCTTTGTGCTTTTGGCTGGCAGAGAAAAGTGCCCAAGGCATAAATCATCGTTCAGGCGCACAATCGCATCACGCGCGGCAGGCAGGTTGTCATTAGAAATGCGCAAATCATACTGGCAGCAAACCTGTAGAAGGTGCGCGTTTTCATCCCAGATGAAGTATACATTATACTCAATCTCTTTGCCGGTCAGTTTCACAAAAAGCTCTTCATCATTCTTGCGGTCGAAAACCCAATTATACCCGTGAAGGACGCTTTCAAGGCTGTCGATCGGGTTAAGGTCTTCTTCTGCGAATGTTGCATCGTCAAGCATAATGTTTAACTTTCCTTGGGGGCTGTTCTAATGAAAAACGTTATATCAGGCATAACTGCAGGGGCAATGTTTTCTGCTCTTGCGTAGTAGATCATTTGTGGATAGCTTTTAGCGCATGGAAATTAATCTTGCTGCTATTGATCCTGTGGCCTTTGAAATAGGGCCTTTTGCTATTCGCTGGTATGCGCTGTCATATTTGGCGGGCATATTGTTGGGCTGGCGTTATATGCTGGTTCTTGCAGGGCGGCGCGCCAATGAACGTCCCCACAAGGACGATATTGATGATTTTATCTCATGGGCGATTATCGGCATTATACTGGGCGGCCGTTTAGGGTATGTCCTGTTTTACAATTTTGATTACTATATGATGCATCCGCAAGACATCCTAAAAGTCTGGCATGGCGGCATGTCATTTCATGGTGGCATGACAGGTGTGCTGATTGCCATGTATCTGTTTGCACGGCGCGCAAACGTGCCGTTTTTGAAGTTGGCTGACTTTGTGACTGCGGCGGCGCCCATTGGTTTATTCTTTGGCCGCATCGCAAACTTTATCAATGGCGAGCTTTATGGTCGTGTCACAGATGTGTCATGGGGCGTCGTGTTCCCGCGCGGAGGTGATGCGCCGCGCCACCCCAGTCAATTATATGAGGCGGGTCTGGAAGGGGCGCTCCTTTTTGTCATTCTATATATATGCATGCGTACAAAATTGCGTGAGGTGCATGGCTTTTGTGCAGGGGTGTTTATGGCAGGATACGGCACTGCGCGCATAGTGGTCGAGCTATTCCGCCAGCCTGATGCGCAAGTAGGCTTTGTGTTTGCGCATGTGTCCATGGGGCAAATCCTCAGCCTTCCAATGGTTTTAATTGGCCTGTCTGTGTGTGTGTACGCATGGCGCAAAGGGGGCAAGAATGGCGCATTATGACCCGCTCGTACAGGTGTTAAGGCAAGAGATCACCGCGCACGGACCTGTTAGCGTGGCGCAGTTTATGAACCTAGTCCTTGGTCATGAGGATCATGGGTATTATATGCGTCAAGATCCTTTCGGGCAGGGCGGCGATTTTACAACCGCGCCGGAAATATCACAAATCTTTGGGGAGCTCGTTGCTGGCTGGCTGATTGATACGTGGTATAAATTGGGCGCGCCTGCAAAGGTCGTATTACTGGAATGCGGTCCAGGGCGCGGAACATTGATGGTCGATATTTTGCGCGTAGCGCAGGGCGTTCCAGATTTTATCGCCGCTATTCAGCCAACATTGCTGGAGATCAGTCCCACCTTAAAAGCGCGCCAGCAGCAAACTTTGTCACCATATACGCAGTATTGCGCCGCGCCGCAATGGATCGGCAGTATCGAAGAATTGCCATCAGATATGCCGCTTTTGGTGGTTGCCAATGAATTTTTAGATGCGCTGCCAGTGCATCACATTGTCAAACGTGGAGATGAATTGCGAGAGCGCAAAATACGTGAGGACGCAGAGCGCTTTGTCTGGGAAGAGGGAGGCTGCGACGTGCCCGTTGATCAAGCGGCGTTAGATAGCGCGAAAGACGGTGAAGTGATTGAAATATCACCGCAGCGATCGGCCTTTATCAATGCGCTGACCAGTAAAATGGACGGGCAATCTGCCGCACTTTTAATTGATTATGGCTACCGCGATCATGCGGCGGGGGAAACCTTGCAAGCGCTGCTCCGCCATAAGTTCTGCGATGTGCTGGATCATATTGGTGAAGCGGATCTGACCGCGCATGTTGATTTTGGCGCCGTCATGCGCGCCGCGCAGCAGGCCCCTGATATGCATGCTTATTTCGAAACGCAAGGTGAGTTTTTAAACCGCCTTGGCGGCGTTCACCGTGCAGAAATGCTGGTGAATGCGGCGCGTACGCCCCAGCAGAAAAAGGATATCGTAACAGGGTATCATCGTTTAACCCATGACAGCCAAATGGGAACGTTGTTCAAAGTATGCGCGCTTGTCCGCGGGGAGGTTCCTCTTGCAGGTTTTTAAAGAGAGCCATTTTATCCCCGAAGGATCATATGCGCATGTTGCATATGGGTTTTACGGCCGCAAGGGCGGGGTAAGTTCAGGCCTGTATAAGGGGCTGAATTGTGGTGTCGGGTCAGGGGATGATCAAGGTCATGTGCAGGGAAATCGTACGCGCGTTGCAGGCGATCTTGTAGATGGCGCAAATCATGTGTGCGGCGTCTATCAAGTGCATGGCAATCAGTGCGTACGTCTTGAAAGCCCTTGGTCAACAACGGAAATGCCGCATGCGGACGCATTGGTGACCGATCAACTGGATGTGCCAATTGGCATCCTGACGGCAGATTGTACGCCTGTTTTGTTTTGTGCAATATCTGAAACGAGCCGTGTCATTGGCGCGGCGCATGCAGGGTGGAAGGGGGCGCTTTCTGGCGTGCTTGGCGCTACGGTCGAGGCACTGTGTTCTTATGACGGTATTGACCTGCACCACATACGCGCCTGCATCGGGCCAGCCATCGCGCAAGCCTCGTACGAGGTCGGTGATGATCTTAAAGAGCAGGTCATAAAGGATGACGCGCAAAATCAGCGCTTCTTTGCGTATAATGAGGAAACGCGTTCAGATTATTTTGACCTGCAAGGTTTCTGCCGCAGTCAGTTAGAGCGCGCAGGCATAACGCAGATCAGTCAAATCGCCATGGACACCTATGCGAATGAAGATACGTTTTTCAGCTATCGCCGCGCCACGCATCGTGGTGAAAAAGACTATGGCAGGCAGATTTCTGCAATAGCCTTGCGCAGCGCAACAATTATATAAAACAATATGTTGCTTTTTATGGCGCTTTTTCATTATAGTGCCGACAAAATTTGAAATTTGCACTAGCAATAGTGCCTACAAGTAGGAGCCGTGTGATCAAGTGAAAGTTATAGCTGGAAACGCCAACAAAGAATTAGCCGATAAAGTCTCTGCATATTTAGATGTGCCTTTAACGCAGGCGACGATTAAACGTTTCTCGGATAACGAGGTCTTTGTTGAGATCAATGAAAATGTCCGCGGCAGTGACGTCTTCTTTATCCAGCCCACATCTTATCCTGCAAATGATAATATGATGGAACTTTTGATCGCAATTGATGCACTGCGCCGTGGCTCTGCTCGCCGCATTACTGCTGTGATCCCATATTACGGTTATGCGCGTCAGGATCGTAAAACAGGCGGGCGTACGCCGATCTCTGCGAAATTGGTGGCAAACTTGATTACGGCTGCGGGCGCTGACCGCGTCATGACAATGGATCTGCACGCAGGCCAAATTCAAGGTTTCTTTGATATTCCGGTTGATAACCTGATCGCCGCGCCTGTTTTTGTGCCCAATATTGAACAAAAATTCGAAGGGCAGGAAATCTGCATCGTATCACCTGATGTTGGCGGCGTTGTGCGCGCACGTCAGCTTGCCAAGCGTCTAGGCGCTGACCTTGCCATCATTGATAAACGTCGCGAAAAAGCCGGCGTATCAGAAGTGATGAACGTGATCGGTGAAGTTGAAGGTAAAGTGTGCATTATGGTCGATGATATCGTCGATTCAGGTGGCACACTGTGCAACGCGGCAACCGTTTTGAAAAGCAAAGGCGCGACCGAGGTCCACGCATACGTGGTGCACGGCGTTCTATCTGGCGAAGCGAACGAGCGCATTGCGAAATCTGACCTTGCCAGCATGGTCATCACAGATACCATTGCCCCAACAGACGCCATTAAGGCCGTGCCGAATATCGAGGTCATCAGTGTCTCTCATATCATTGGCGAGGCAATCCTGCGCACCGCAGAAGAACGCTCAATTTCGGCTTTATTCCGTTAAATTGAACAGCGCCGCGCTTTTTGCTTGAAATTGTCAGCCGAATTTGCTTATCTGCGCCATCATTAACGTGATGTGGCACCCCTGGAGGCTGCATCCATACATTTTGAAGGAAAATAAAATGTCTGATAAATTTGCTTTGCAAGCACAAAAACGTGAAAGCGCAGGTAAGGGGATCGCGCGGGCTTTGCGTCGTGATGGCCGTATTCCTGCGGTAATCTACGGTGACAAAAAAGAACCCGTTATGATCTCTTTGAATATGAACGACGCGAATGTTGAATACTATCGCGGACATATGTTTACATCATTGTGTGATCTTGATGTTGACGGTGATAAAGCCCTTGTGCTCGCTCGTGACGTGCAATTACACCCTGTTACAGATGTTGTCGAGCATATCGACTTCTTGCGCGTGACAAAGAAAACAAAAATTGCTGTGAACATTCCTGTTCAGTTCATTAACGAAGATAAGTGCCCAGGCTTGACCGAAAAAGGTATCTTGAGCGTTATTCGCTTCGAAGTTGAAGTGAACTGCTCTGCGACAAGCATTCCTGAGGCCTTGGAAGTGAACGTTGAAGGCAAGTCAATCGGTGACTCAATCAAAGTCAGCGATGCAATCCTTCCTGAAGGCGTAACACCAGTGATTGATGATCGTGACTTCACGATTGCAACAATCGATGCGCCGAAAACAGCAGAACAAGAAGAAGCTGATATTGAAGCAGCTGATGCATCTGACGGCACTGAAGAGCCTGAAGCAGAAGCAACAGAAGAAGGCAGCGAAGCAGAATAATTTTCTGACGCAGCACTTTTATAGAAAAATAATCAGGCCTTGTGGTTTATCACAGGGCCTTTTTAGTGTAAAAAAGCCTTCGTCATTAAAGGCTAAAATTTAAATATGAAAAACTAGGTTTGATTTATGAAACTGATCGTAGGATTAGGCAACCCAGGCAAAAAATACGAAGAAAATCGCCATAATATTGGGTTTAAAATAATTGATAAGGTGCTGGAAGATAATAATTTTTCTGGGTTTAAAGAAAAATTCCAATCGCACTACAGTGAAGGACGTATCGCGGGCGAAAAGGTTGCTCTGTTGAAGCCGCAAACCTATATGAACGAGTCTGGTCGGGCAGTAAATCTGGCCAAAGCGTTCTATAAAATCGAACCGTCAAGTATATTTGTATTCCATGACGAGCTTGATCTCGCGCCAGGAAAGCTGCGCACAAAATTCGGCGGCGGCCATGCAGGGCATAATGGCTTGCGCTCGATTCAGGCATGTTTGGGCACACCTGATTTTAACCGTATTCGTTGCGGCATTGGCCACCCCGGTCACAAGGATCGTGTGCATGCGTACGTGCTGGGTGATTTTAGCAAGGCAGAAAAACAAGAATGGGTGGATAATTATGTTGATACGGCTGCGCGTTTCATTGACCTCTTGCTTTTAGGGCAGGAAGGCGATTATATGACACGCATGGCGCAGCATGCACCAGCGCCAGAACCAAAGACAAAAGAAGGATAAAAAACTATGGGCTTTAATTGTGGTATTGTAGGGCTTCCAAACGTAGGTAAATCAACGCTTTTCAATGCGTTGACACAAACTGCCGCCGCGCAGGCCGCAAATTTCCCGTTCTGTACGATTGAACCCAATGTGGGACGCGTGAACGTTCCTGATGAAAGATTGGCTGCATTGGCTCAGATCGCAGGGTCAAAAGAAATTTTGCCAACACAGTTAGAATTCGTTGATATTGCAGGCCTTGTAAAGGGCGCGAGTAAAGGGGAAGGCCTTGGAAACCAGTTCTTGGCCAATATCCGTGAAACCGATGCAATCATTCATGTGCTGCGCTGTTTTGAAAATGATGACATTACCCACGTTGATGGATCAGTTGACCCGCTGCGCGATGCGGATACCATTGAAACGGAATTAATGCTGGCGGATCTTGAAAGTCTCGAGCGTCAATTGACGTCCATCGCACGTAAGGTCAAGTCAGGCGATAAAGACGCAAAGGTGCAAGCCAAAGTCATGGAGGGCGTGAAAGCTGGCCTTGAGGACGGCGTTCCTGCGCGTACGTACGTTCCTGAAAATGAAGACGAAGCCAAGGCTATCAAGCAAATGGGGCTTTTGACAGTGAAGCCGATTTTGTATGTATGTAACGTGGATGAAGGCGATGTCGTTGACGGAAATGACCTGACACAAAAGGTTCAGGCTATGGCCGAGGAGCAAGGTTCACAAGCGGTTATTATTTGCGCATCTATCGAAGCTGAAATCGCACAATTAGAAAGCGAAGAAGAAAAGCAGGAATTTTTGTCCGATATGGGGCTGACTGATCCAGGGTTGAACCGCATCATTGGTGCAGGGTTCAAATTACTGAATTTGCAGACATACTTTACATGTGGCCCGAAAGAAACGCGCGCATGGACCGTACGTGTTGGCGCCAAAGCACCAGAGGCTGCGGGCGTTATTCACACCGATTTCCAAAAAGGCTTTATCCGCGCAGAAGTGATTGCCTATGAGGATTACGTGACCTGCAAGGGTGAGCAAGGCGCAAAGGATGCAGGTAAAATGCGACAAGAGGGTAAAGAATACGTTGTCCAAGACGGTGACGTTATCTTGTTCCGCTTTAACGTTTAGTTTAGATAACAAGCCTCTCGCTTGGGGCTTGTGCTTGGGCATTGGTATAACCTGTATGATCGTTATCTCTGTCTAAAAGCTGATCATCTATCTTTTCTGTAATATTGCGGGCGCGCAATGCCTGGAAATTTGCATGCAATGTACCAGGGTGTGTGCCGCTGCCATCGCCGCTGCCTTGGCCGAAGAAATCAACGACTGTAAAATGTGACGTGGTGTAAGCAATTTGTTGCTGCAGGGCAGGGTTGATAATGGTTTTGTCAATGTGCCCGTCTGTTCCGATTGCGGCAAGGGCTTCTTCTTTATTAACACCGTAGATGAGCTCAAAATTTTCTGGAGTGCGATATTTTGAAATAAGCTCTACTGCAAGCTGTGCTCCGCTGCGTTCAATCTCTTGCGCGCTATAACTACCATCATCGTTGCGTTGGTTTTCAAGTGTCTTGGCGTGCGTGACATCGGCAAGTGAACCAAACTCTTTGTTAAAGGCCTGATTGCGGTAATCATCAATAGTATTGCTCATAACGAAGTCTGGCATAGCGTTATACGCATTATGTATCGCAAGCATTTCATCGCCTGTAGGATTTGCAAGTGCGCTTTCTAAAAAGGCTTTTGTGTCCGCGCTTTTGATGTCGGGATAAGGCAAGCCCTCAACGTGGATAAGGCCGCTATTCATCGCGCTAAAGAGGTCATCGCGATACTCTAGGTTATTAAGAACCTCATCAAGTGTTGGGCGTGGGTAGCTTTGTTGAATGAGTTTTAAGTCTTGATAGCTCAACGTGAATTCGCCTGTCACTAAGGCCTGCGTCAGGTCTTTCGGTGCGATTTCTGCCTCGCTTAGGCGTTGTTGCAATAGATTATAGGCAATGTTGCTAACTTCCTCTGGCGTATACATGGTGCCTGCCGCAGTATCGTTTCCAGGAATTGAGATGCCATCAACCGAATTGCCGTAGAGAAGCGCATCGTAGGCTTCTTTTTCAAAAAACCAATCTTCAGTATAAGTGCTATCCTCTTTCTCGGGCGCGCCTGCTTTTGCAAGTAGGCTGTTATGAACGCCGCCTTTGAAGATGTGGCTCATGATGTCATTTGCGGCAAATAAAGCGCGATCATCATTGGATAGTTGTGCGATGATATCACCTTGCAGGGCGGCGCGGCGCTCAAATTCCATCATCCAGATTTGCTCTAAAAATTCTTCTGAGCGTTTGGCCGTTTCTGCGCTCAGCTGCTTGTTTAGGGTGCTGCGTGCACTTTGAATATCGGCTGATTGATCTATGACTTGTAAGATCGCATCGCTTTCATCGTCGCTAAATCCATTGCTGCCGAGCAAGTTGGTCTGGCGGGTGCGAATGGCATCGCGCGCTTCTTCACGGTGTTTTTCAACAAGGCGATTAAGCGCTCTATCAAGCTCGTCAATGATATGCTCGTTTGACAGTGCGTTAAGCTCGCCATCAACTGTAACCATATTGTTTTGCAATAGGGTATAAACGGCGCGCTGTGTGCTGTCATCCATGTGCCCATTTGGCGTGATGCCAAGCGCTGTTTGCAGATGAATAATGCGTGGGCGCATTGCATCATCCAGCGTGCGGTCCAGCTTGTCGTCATATGCGTACCCATCTGGCGCAGGGATGTCTTGCTCTGCGAAGGCTGTGCTGTAGACATCTTTAAGCGCCGTGATCGTATCGTAAAGCTGCTTTGCTTGCGGCGCGTCCTGAGAATTTGTGCTGTTAAAATAATGTGTTATGCCATCATCTTGTGATTGTGGCGCGCGCATCGCAAGGAAAACATTAAAGGCTCTTACCGTGTCGAAATCAAGACACCCGTTTTCGTCTAAGATGCTGGTTGGCGCTTCGACCATATCCTGCCCTGCATGATCAAGGTCCATACCCAAACTGTCGTGAGCGGCGGCGTTCCATGATGTTCTGAAGGAGGACGGTGTGCTTTCATCCTGATCTGGAGCATCGTTCAGCGCATTAAAACGAATTTTTACGGCATTCATAAAAAGAGCAAAGTTGCTTTGGTATGCGTCATTCGTAAAGTTATCAGGGTCTAAAGGCGTGTAAGGCGTGCCGCTGCCATGCTCGGCCATGAAGTCGTTCATTTGACGGACAAGGCCTTGCACAGCGTGCTTATCATCGTCGCTGAGTGCTGTTTGTGTATCGTTTAAGGTCGCCTCGACCATGGTTTAAACTCTTCCTCTTAGGTCTTCTTTACATGACCTTTATAAAGGGAAAGAGTTAAAAATAGGTTAGGATTGGCAAAAAACGCCGTTAGCCGTGCACGAGGGCGCTGTACGCATCCATCAATTTCTTTGTGATGGGGCCAACGTCATAGTGACGCTCATCAATGCGGCCAATTGGCGTAACTTCTGCGGCAGAGCCGGTTACGAAAACTTCTTGCGCGTTGTCAAGTTCTTCAGGCTTAATGCGGCGTTCTATCACATTGATGCCCATATCTTGTGCCAATTGCATAACAGTTTGGCGCGTAATGCCATTAAGGAAGCGATCCGCTGTTGGGGTATGAATCGCGCCATCGATAACTAAAAACAGGTTTGCGCCAGAACATTCGGCCAAATTGCCTTCGAAATCATTGATCAAAACATCCGTAAAGCCCTTGTCTGTGGCTTCGCTTTTTGCGATGCATCCCATATTGTAGTTCGATGCAGCTTTACTGTGAATAGGGGCCATATTCGGGGCTGGGCGCACCCAAGGTGAAGTCATAAGGGAAATGCCTTTTTCTGCAACGCTTGGGTCAAAATATTTGCCCCAATCCCATGCCGCAATGGCAAGGTGCGTGACTGTTTTTGAGATATCAATGCCCATTTGTTCGCTGCCGCGCCATGCAGCAACGCGAATATAGGCGTTTGTCAGATTGTTGGCCTTTAAGACTTCTTCCTTTGCAGCATTGATTGTATCCGCGTCAAAGGCGCTCATGTCCATGCGAATAATCTCGGCAGATCGGAACAAGCGCTGCGTATGATCTTTTGATTTAAAGATTTTGCCATTATAGGCGCGTTCACCTTCAAAAACACATGTTCCATAATGCAAGGCATGCGTGAGGTAGTGAACCTTCGCATCACGCCAGGGGACAAGCTGTCCATCCATGTAGATAAAACCATCACGATCATGATAAGGTTGTATTGCCATCTGTATTGTTACCTTTATACTGCTATGGTGCCAAAATCCGCTGTTACAGCGAAACGAGAGTATCCCGAGAGCCGTATAATGGCAAGAGAAGAAACAGACACAAATTTAATTTCTACGCCCCATATTTTAGTCGTTGATGATGACGAGCGAATCCGCGGCTTGTTAGCGCGTTATTTGTTGGATAACGGCTGCGTTGTGCTGAGCGCAGCCAACGCGCAGGAGGCAAAATCGATACTAATGGTTTCAGAAGTGGATCTGGTGGTTTTAGATATCATGATGCCTGGACAAACAGGGCTGGACCTTGCGAGTGATTTGCGAAAAACTGGTTTTGAATGGCCAATTTTATTTTTGACGGCGCTTGGCGAATCGTCAGACCGTATTGCCGGCCTAGAGGTCGGCGCAGATGATTATGTCGCCAAGCCGTTTGAGCCTAAAGAGCTGCTTTTAAGGATCCGGGCGTTGCTGCGGCGAACCATGAAAAAAGTAAGCCATACAACCGCGCAGAAGGTTCAAATAGGAACGCTAATCTTTAATACAGAAAATGGAGTTCTTGCGGCTGAAGGAGGGCAAGATGTCTTCTTAACTGACGCTGAGCGCGAACTTTTAATGATGATGGCAAAAAATGTTGGAAAGACACTCAGCCGCGAGGATCTTTCAGCGATCTCAGGGGTGAACAGCGCGCGCGCAGTTGACGTGCAAATTACCCGCCTGCGCCGTAAAATTGAACAGGGCGGTGACGCCGCAACGCGATATTTGCAAACAGTGCGTGGTCAGGGCTATGTCCTTAGGGGACGGCCGCTATGATATTGAAAAAATACTTACCAAGAACGCTTTTGGGGAGATCTTTACTCATCCTCGTTGTGCCAGTTATCTTGGTGCAAATTGTTACGGGCTACGTTTTTTTCGAGCGTCACTGGGGCAAAATGATTGAGAAATTATGCTACGCCGTAACAGGGGAGGTTGCTTACCTCGCGGATGTTTATGAAACGATTGACCTGCCAAATGTAGTCGATGCTTATGATAACGTGCGCCTGCAGGCTATAAACCGCTTTGATTTGGACGTAACCTTCCACCCGAAAGAACGCTTACAAAGTGCCATGCGCGTTTCAGCCAAGCCTGGCTGGGAAACTGTGGTCGCGGATATCTTTGTTCCCGTTTTAAATCAAAAGCTAGAGCGCCCCTTTGATTTGCGCTTTGATTTTTCAGATAAATGGGTTTTCTTGGATGTGCAGTTGTCAAATGGTGTTATGGCGGTATCATTGCCTGAGCGAAGAATTTTTTCCTCGTCAGGATATATTTATTTGCTGTGGGTGTTCGGCGCAGCCATGATTTTATTGATTACGGCTATTTTGTTTATGCGTAATCAAGTCCGTCCCATTCGCAAGCTTGCGGCGGCAGCATCGCGCCTTGGGCGAGGACAAGAAGTATCCTATTTTAAACCCGAAGGTGCGCGTGAGGTCAGGCAGGCAGGCAGGTCTTTCATCGACATGGCAACGCGGGTTCGTCGCCAAATTGAACAGCGCACACTAATGCTCGCAGGGGTGTCGCATGACCTGAGAACGCCAATTACACGCCTTAAATTAGCTTTCTCAATGATGCCCGATACGCCAGACAAGCAAGACATGCTTGGTGATTTATCTGATATGGAGCGTATGATCGATGGTTATTTGGAATTTGCCCGTGGCGAAGGGAATGAACAAAGCGCGCCGCACAATATAAAGGAACTCATATCTGACATTGTCGTAGCCTATCAAAAGAACAATGCGAATGTATCGTTTTCTTTTTCGGCCAACGACACAATAGATCTTAAGCCAGTCGCTTTTTCACGATGTTTGAACAATATTGTAAGTAATGGCCTGCGTTATGGCGACCAAGTATGGGTTACCTTAGGGCGCGGCGAAGATGGTGAGGTTTTTATTTCCGTTCAAGATAACGGGCCGGGCATCAAACCAGAACATTATGATGATGTGTTTAAGCCATTTTTCCGAGAGGATACTGCGCGATCTCAGACAGAAAATCACGGCAGTGTAGGTCTTGGACTATCTATCGCTATGGACATTGTCAACGCCCATGGTGGCACTATTTGGCTTGATAAAAGCGTTGAGCATGGAGGATTAAGCGTGTGCATAACATTGCCAATATAGAATGTTTACATAATAAGTTAGTCTTTTTTTAAAGATATTCATGCATCTTACATAGTACGGGGAGTTATTTTAATAGCTCAAAAACATATAAAAACAGCGAGCAACGCATGACACAAGTAAAGTCAGAACTAAAAAACATATTTAAATCCGCTGAGGTTATATCCTATAGGCAGGAAGCAGCAATGCGCTCGCGGGCCTATATTGTTTTGGCATTATTTGGTTTGTTCCTCTCTGGCTTTATTTACGTCGCAAGTAATAATTACGTAACCCAAGTTGTAAAAGAGCGCGCACAAACTCGTGCAAACCAAACGGCAGCAGATTACCTTGCGCGGGTGCAGGGCTACACGGACAAAGTTGATGCCATAGCCAGTAGCCTGGAAACGCTACCTGCTGGGAAAATTAATCAACTTGGAACACTACAAAATTCAGGCAGCGTCCTCAGCGAACTTAATCCGTTTAATTATGTGGCACTCTTTCAAGTTGAAAATGGCTATGAGAGCGTAAAATTACTTGAAACTAGTCCGCAGATGAGTGGCGCTTTGCCGACACTGCAAGCGGTTTCTATTAATTCAAGTGGTTTTGCGGGTTTGGTGGGGCAAGGGCGCTTTAATCAGACTGCCGCACCACAAGTCATTTCCAGCGCAAATTTACTATCAACGCTTAACCAAATTGGCAGTGCGCAAAGTGCAGGCGAGAACTTGGTTTTTATTCGCCGCGTGAATATTCCAAATGGGGCAGGGCAATATTGGTTGCTTGCCGAAGAGACTGCCAGTGATATCTTTGGCGCGGATTTTTCTGTACTTCAAAACCATGTTCACAAAGTCACCGTGCGTGAGCGTGCCACAGATCAAATCTTGTATGCACATGAAAACAGAACGGTTGAAAATACATACGCCGAGCAGCTTCAGGAAGTTTCTTTTGGTGGGGCGACCTGGTTCATGACAATGGGCTTTGTGAAAAGTAATCTTGTACTATTGCTAGAAAAAGTTCCTTTTGTGGGTTTGTTCTTAGGCGTTCTTTTTACCGCTGTTTCCAGCTTCCTTGCGAGCGCTCAGCTGCGCCAAGAGGGACATATCAAACAAATTAACCACGTTCTTGAAGAAAAGAATAAAGCGCTTGAACGTGAAATGGATAAGCGCGAGAAGCTAAACTGGGATCTGAAAAAATCCGAAGAGGAAAATCTCGCCCTTATTAATTCGATTAGTGACATTATCTTTGAAACCGATTCAAAAGGAAACCTAGCCTTTGTGAACGCTGCATGGGGGCGCATTACAGGTTTTGATGTGGGGCAATCACGCGGTAAAAATCTATTTAATTTGCTGCACCCGGATAACCAACTTGAAGAGGTCGGTAAATTCGAACAGCTTGTAAAGGGGCAAAAGTCTGCTTATCGCAGTTACACGCGTTTGCGCGGCATTGACGGCACATTCCGTGCGATTGAACTGAGTATTTCTATGGTAAGGCGCTCTGCCGAGGGCATTGTTCATGTGGTCGGCAGTATCACTGACGTAGAGGAGCGTCGCCGCGCCGAACAAGCCTTGGGTGAGGCAGAAAAGAAATACCGTGCGATTGTTGAAAATGCCGCGTGGGGGATTTACCAAATGACCCCAGATGGCGTGTATCTCAGTGTGAACTCTGCAATGGTCAATATTCTTGGCTATGAGAACAAAGAAGATCTGCTCCATACCGTTCACAATGCGCACGAACAAGTCTACGGGAATAAAAATGAGCGCCGCGCATTCTTGCGTGAAATTGAGGTTAACGGTCAAGTGAGCGCGTATGAAACGCGCGTGCTGAATAAAGAAGGTGAGACGATTTGGGTGAATGAAAATATTCGCGCGGTCAAAGATGATGATGGCAATACGCTGTATTACGAGGGCAGCTTCGAAGACATCACTGACCGTAAAGAATCAGACATCTTATTGCGTGATGCGAAAATGCACTCTGACATGGCCAACCGTGCAAAATCTGAATTCTTAACCAACATGAGCCATGAACTAAGAACACCATTAAATGCGATCATTGGCTTTTCTGAGATTATTAAAAATGAATCCTTTGGCCCACTGGCAAATGATTCATACAAAGAGTATATCGATGAAATTCACAAAGGCGGAAGAAACCTGCTGCACATTATTAACGAGATTTTAGATATCTCACGCATAGAGGTGCGCGCACGTGAACTGAATGAAAGTACTGTGAAGATACCTGCGGTTATGAACGTCTGTTCGTCATTGCTGGAGAGTAAGGCACATGCCAATCAAATAGATATCGTGAATCTGCTTGAAAATGTGCCTGATATCATTGGCGAAGAGCGCGCAATGAAGCAAATCTTTACCAATGTTCTGTCAAATGCGATCAAATTTACACCGCGCGGCGGACGTGTAACCATCCGTAATGAGGTCACTCAGGCAGGGGACTTGAGCATTTCTTTTGCCGACACTGGTGTTGGTCTTGATGTTGACGAAATTAAAAAGGCGCTTTCACCGTTTGGTCAGGTGGGCTCAACCTTAGATACAGACAATGCAGGCACGGGCTTGGGACTGACTCTAGTGAAATCACTTATTGAGTTACATGACGGCAAGCTTGATATCTTCTCGCAAAAGGGAATGGGCACAACAGTGACGGTGCAAATTCCTGCAAAACGCATTGTACAAAAGCCTGTTACGCAAAATGACAGCGTAGCTGAAATGAACGAAACACCAGAGCAGCCTGCTCAACAAGACGCTCAGGTGCAAGATGTTTTTGCCAATCCTGAAGATCAGGCCTAAGTCATAGGCATATTCTGAAGGTCTTCCTGGGGTAAATCCATAACGCGCTTTGCCGTTTCGTAAGAAAATCCCGCGCGTGCCAGTGATCCTAATCCACGTTTATAAAGCTCGTCTGAAGCAGGTTTTGCATTATAGGGGCCTAGCCGCTTTTTTCGCGCATGAATAAGCGCAGCTTTAAAGTCGGCCGAGATATCACCATCGCGATCAGGCGTAACAAAGTATTCGTCAAAGCTCTCTAGCTCGCTATGGATAAGGTCAGGTGCGAGGCCTTTTGTTCGCAGTTTCTGCGCAATCAGCTTATGAGATTTCCCCTTACGACGGAGCGATGTTACCATGCCGCGCGTGTAAGCTTCGTCGTCTAAAAAACCTTCATCAACGAGCCGGTCCGTAGCCGCGTCAAGCATAGTTAAACACGCGCCAAAATCTTGATCTGTATGATGATCGCACGATTTTTTGATTTTCCTGCGCATAACGCCTTTAAAATGCTCAATGCTCGCCGTGTAACGCTTTAGATAATAAAGCCCTGCGTTATACAAATAGCGCTCGTTGATTTTCTTAGGTGTCTTGGGTTTGCGTTTTTTCTGTGATGAGGGCTTTTCCGTATCCATAATGCATAAGGTATATGGAATAGGGCGCGAAATAAAGATCTTAAGTGCGGCGCTAATAAAAAGCCTTGCCCGCAGGAAGGACGCACATTATTGTGCGAAAAAATAAAGAATGACACAACATGGGTATGAACGTGACAGATCAGCAAACTATCAAGCAAGATAATATTATACAGCCTTTCCAAATTGAGCATACATCTTTGCGCGGTCGTGGCGTGACGATCGGTGAGGAGCTGGACAAAATCCTGCAGGCGCACAATTATCCTTACCCAGTTGCACATATGGTGGCGGAAACGTTGGTTTTAACGATGCTTTTGTCTTCGATGCTGAAGTATGACGGCATTTTCACATTGCAGGCCAAAGGTGATGGCGCAATGTCGATGCTGGTCTCGGATATGACCTCTAAGGGGGATTTGCGTGCCTGCGCGACCTTTGACCCTGAAAGGCTTGAGGTGTCACGCGAGGCGTTGTCAGCACTTAAAACGCCAGAAGGGTCAGAAAATCATTTGGCTCAATATTTGGGGCAGGGGCATATGGCCTTTACAGTTGATCAAGTCGGTCAGCGTGATCGTTATCAGGGTATTGTGGCTCTTGAAGGTTCATCACTGGTTGATTGTGTTCAGCACTATTTCGCGCAATCAGAACAAATACGTACAGGCATCAAAGTCGCGGTAGGTTTGCGTGATGGTAAATGGCGCGGCGGCGGTATTATGCTGCAGGCGATGCCTGAAAATGACGGTAATCAAGAAAACGTACAGGTCAGTAATGTGCATGAAGATGATTGGCGCCGGTCAATGGTGCTTCTTGGTTCTTGCACCGAAGATGAACTGCTTAACCCTGATTTGCCGATCGATGACCTTTTGTTCAGGCTCTTCCATGAGGATGGTGTGCGCGTATATGACCCGTTGACGGTTCAAAAGAAGTGCCGCTGTGATGCGCAGCGCGTAGAAAACGTTGTCGCGTCACTGCCAGAAGAAGAACGTCATTTCCTCGTCAAAGACGGCGCGATTGAGGTTGTGTGTGAATTTTGCAGTAACACGTACAGGCTCAATCCAGATACAGGAAAGGCGCTTTAGGATAAAGCGCCTTTTTATTAAATGTATTAAATCTAAGATGTACTCTTATCTTTGGAATGAAATGTTAACGCGGCGGTTTGCAGGCTCGCGAACATTGTCAGGCGTTGGGACAAGCAAGTCTGTTTCACCCTTAGCATCAAGTAAGATCATCTCAGGGCTAACGCCGCGCTCAACAAGCTTGTCTTTTGCAGCTTTTGCACGCTTAACAGCAAGGCGCTCGTTGTAGGCTTGAGAACCTGATGTATCAGTGTGACCAATGATGCTGACATTTGAAGGCAAAGTCGTGTTGATTTCATCAACGACAGCGTCAACGATGCTTAGCGCTCCAGAACCAATTTCTGCTGAATCCCAGTTAAAGAAGATCAAGTACATCGCGTTTTCGGCGGCCATTGGCTCTTCTGGATTGATATCAAAGACTTCAGATTCAAAGGCTACTTCTTCAATCGGCGCAGGCTCTGGTGCTGGCTCTACAAAGGCAGCTTCATTGTCGTCTTCAGGTTGCTCTACAGGAACAAGCTGCGCTTCGATTTGGTCCATAGATGATTGGAAACCCAGGCGGCATTCATCTGCGCTTTGATCCGTCCAGTATTCTTCTTGTACTTCAATCCAGCAATCAAACTGAGCCTGTGCTTTCGCTGATAGCTCAGGAGAGCTTTCACGCGCGCCGTAATCATAAGCAATGATCAGGCGGCTGCGGGCTGCGGCAAGTTGCTTTGAGTGAAACTCATCCAAGTTCCAGTCTGTAACAGGCTCGGGCAGAACATTCTCGCCTGACGCTGCGGCAAGACCTTTGCGCGCGAAGTGCAAAGCATCTGGATAGTCAAAATAATCGTGAAGCTGTGTGTTCGAGTAAAGGCGATACTCATTAGCAAGGGCGCGTGTAAATGTGCTTCCGCGCGCTTCAACAGCATTGAGCTTTTCAACTTCGCTATAGCTATCGATACCTGAACATGCGCTTACGGCTAATACGCTGGTTGTCAGAACTAGTTTGCCCAATGTTTTCATGGTCTTGCCTTTTCCCTACTCGGTGGAGTTTCGAAAATAAACTCTGTTATAAAAATGTATGTATAGTGAGGTTTTAGAATTTTGAAACGGTAATGTAAAGTATGTTTTCAAGAATATACAGACTATTCACAGGTAAATAAATGCCTTGCGGAAAAATATTATTTTTTACTTTAGTTGCCCTAAGAAAACTGCATAATGCACCGTGATCAAAGGAATATTTTTGGCAAAGGGACGCTGGATGCGCGCTGAAATCGAAGCACTTTCAAAATCAATCGAGCAATCATTAGAATTGCTGAGGAGGAATCTTTGACTGGGATAACGCTACGCTGCGTCTAGAAGAGTTGAACGCGCTGAGTGAAGATCCTGAGCTGTGGGAAGATCCGCAAAAAGCGCAGGGGATCATGAAAGAGCGCACAATCCTTGATCAACAAATTTCTGCCGTTATGCAAATACGCCAAACGCTCGACGATAGTGTTGAAATGGCCGCGCTCGCCGAAGAAGAAGGCGATGAATCCGTCATAGATGAAATCATATCTGAACTAACTGCTTTAGATAAGAAGGCGCAGCGCCAACAAATTGAGGCATTGTTGTCCGGTGAGGCGGATAGCTCGGATGCGTATCTGCAGATTAATGCCGGCGCCGGCGGCACCGAAGCGCAAGATTGGGCGGATATGTTGCTGCGCATGTATATGCGTTGGTGTGATAGAAAAGGTTACAAAACTTCTGCGCTTGAGCGCAGTGACGGTGATGAAGCGGGCATTAAGTCTGTGACATTGAAAGTTTCTGGGCATCAGGCTTATGGCTGGTTAAAGACTGAAAATGGTGTCCACCGTTTGGTGCGCATTTCACCATTTGATTCAAACGCCAAGCGCCATACAAGTTTCGCGTCTGTATCTGTATCTCCTGTGATTGATGATAATATTGAAATCGAAATAGAAGATAAGGATATTCGCGTCGATACGTATCGGTCTAGTGGAGCGGGCGGGCAGCACGTAAACACCACAGATTCCGCGGTGCGCATGACGCACATCCCAACGGGCATTGTCGCGGCGTGCCAAAGCGAGCGATCGCAACACCAAAACAGAGCCCATGCGCTGTCGCTTTTGAAGGCAAAGCTGTATGAGCAAGAAATGCGCGAGCGTGAAGAAGCCGCCGCAAGCGAGCATGGTGAGAAAACCGATATCGGCTGGGGGCATCAAATTCGATCCTATGTACTTCACCCGTACCAGATGATCAAAGATCTACGTACAGCCATTGAAACCAGCGATACAAGCGGCGTTCTTGACGGCGATATTGACCGTTTCCTCGAGGCCGCCCTTGCAGAGAAATTGAATAAAAATTAAAAAAACTCTGTATAACCCGCGTAAACATCGTGACAAGCCCATTGCAAGGATATGATTCTCTAATTATCCTTTAATCGCACATTGTCTTAAGGTGCGTATTGTCTGTACGCATCCATTTGACCAAAGATTTAACTGTTTGATTGCGGAGTTGTTCGTGAAGTTTTTGACACAATCCTCACTATCTTGTTTGACATTGTCCTGTCTTTTGATTGGGGCAGGGGCATCCTCTGTGCATGCGCAAGATATGGCAATCAACCCATACCCATCCGCATCTGAAACGGCCCCTCAGCAAGCCACAAATGATCCAGATGGCGCTTTTCAACCTGACCAAGCCGTGATTATGGAGCTTTTGGCGCGTCAAGCTGAACGCAAACGCCTTGCTGGTGATAAGCCCGTCAGTTTGTCTGCTGCGCCTTCGCCTGCACCGTCTGCTGCAACCAGTGCGCCTGCGCCGCGTTACGTCGCGCAAGATCGCATTGTCGCGCCAACCCAAAATGGACAAAAAGCTTCTACGCCGCAGCCTTTAAAGCCATCTGCGCGTACTTATCAGCCAAATCAAGCAGTGGCAGATAATGTGCAGCCCCCGGAAACGGTCAAGCAACAGCTTCAACGCGGTAAAGTCGCAATGAAGCCGATGCCAGAGCCTCAGCCAGATCCCGAATTTGCGCCTGCTGCAAAGGCGTCGATCCTCGAAGAAGATAAGAAAAAGCAGCACTATGGCCGTTTAACGCGCAAAACCATTCCGATTACAGAGTGGGGACAAGAAAATATTGAACGCGGAAAAGTCGTATCGCGCGAAGATACGCAGCCGACATTGCAAACAACCTACGAAACAAATGTCATCGTTCCTGAAAGCCAAAAGGACATCCTAGAGCGCATTGAGCCAACGCGCTTCAAGCAGCCTCAATGGGGACCTGTTTCTGCGTCGCCTAATAAAAGAACGGCTAGTAAAGCTCAAAATCCAGTCGCAGTCGAGCCTGTTCAAGCCAAGCCTGTCGATACACCTGCGCCGCAATATGTTGCCAAAGGTGGCCGCGCGCCGCTTCATAAGCAAATTAAGCAACATTTGCAGCCAAGCGAAACGCAGTATCAAGAGCAAACGTTACGCCCCCTTAATCAGCAAAACGCTGCCGTGGCAAAGCCAGCGCCTGAGAAAGTGGTAGTGAAACCAGTTGAGGTCGCGCAAGAGACACCGCAGAAAGTGTCTCCTCCTGTCGCAGAAACACCAAAAGAACCTGAAGCATTGGCGCCAGCGCCTGAAACTGTTGCCGCAGTGTCGCGTCAGCGTGTGGTGCCAACGCGCGAGCCATCTGTTCAGCCTGCTATGACAGCACCAGCGCCGCAAGTCGCGACCAAAGCACCTGTTGCTATCGAGCCAGATGTCGAAAAAATGCAAGCCGCGCGTGATGGTATGACGCTCATGGAAATGGCAAGTGAAGATGTCGTCATTGATACCGATACAGGTTCGATATTATCAATGAGCGATGAGCCAACATTTGCTCCTGTAGAAGTTGAAAGTGAACTGAAAGAAGTTGCTGCGATTAATGCGCCGAAGTCAAAACCTGCCGTTGTAAAGGTCAAACAAGACAATATGCGTGATATCGCCGCAGAGGTCGCAAGTTTAGATCAGGCATCTGATACCATCCCCGCGATGATGCAAGAGCAAGCCTTAAAACGTGGCCTGCAACGCCAAGCAGGCGCGATAGTGCCTGAGGTAACGCGCCCAGAAGTGCAAAGAAATGCCGTGTCCGAGCTTGCACGTAAAATCAACGAAGAAAGTGAAATGCTTGCTCAGAAACAAGAGCAAATCATCGCAAAACAGCAAAAGCGTGAAGAGGGCTATGTGATGCCTGTGCAAGAAGCAGTCGCGGTTCAAGACATGGCTGCTCCTGCGCAAGCACAGGCTCAAGGCGCGCCTATCGGTGTCGTGGCAATGGATTTGCCGCATTCCACTCCTGGAAGCCTTGCCGCCAATGCAGGCACGGGTATGCGTGATCTTGGCGATGGCACATTTATCTCTGAGGAAAACTTGGGTGAGGTATCAGAGCAGTTTGTTGATATGACGAATGTTGTTCTTCCAAAAGAAGCAACGCCGCGTTGGGCCGCAGAAAAAGGCCAAAGCGCTTATAAAATCTTGAGCCAATGGTCACGTAATGCAGGCGTTGACCTTATTTGGAACTCGCAGTTCTTGGTTGATCTGCAAAACGATGTTGCTGTGAACGGGTCTTATGAAGAAGCTGTGCAGGAAATATTGTCGCAGTATAGGGGGCGCAGCGCAGGCGTTCATGGGTCGCTTTTTGTGGATTCGGTGTCTGGAAAGAAAACACTCGTCATTGAAACAAACAGAAGCTAGGCATTTAGGGAATTAAAGAGCATATGAAACAGGGCAAAAACAAGGCAGGCATTATACCAACCGCTTTTGTTGCGGGTTTAATGATGTGCACCGCGTTAAGTGGCGCGCCTATCGCACATGCTCAGGAAGAAAATGCGGCGTCTCTCCTTGAGGCACGCTCTCGCGCAGAACTTGAACTGCAAAACAAAGATGCTCAAATTAAACAGTTAAAATCAGTTTTAAACGAAAAAAATGACAAGCTTGACGAGCTTGCCGAGCAATTATCAGCGCAAGAATTGTTATTACGTGAGAAAGACATTCTAGAAGCCGAAATCACGGCAATGGAAAATAAAATCTCTGACAAGGAAAGCGCGCTTCAAAACGCAAAAGAGAACATGGCCTTCAAAGAAGGGCGAGAGGCTGAACTTAACAGTCTGATGTCTCAGATGCAGCGTATCATCGATGATCACGAAACATTGCTCAGCAAAAATGAAAAATACAAAGAAATGCTGCGTGAAAAAGAAGGGATCGAAAATCAGCTTACAGGCATTAGTGAAGAAAAGCGTATGCTGTCTGAGAATATGCAGATCCTCCAAGATGAATATGATAGCGTTTCTTCGCAGCTAACCACATTAAAAGAGGGCAAGCTCAGAGAATTTGAAACAAAAATCTCTGAAAAAGATTTAGAAATTGCTGAGCTGCGTATGCAGGTGCAATCCCTCGCGCAGCAAGCCAAAATTGGCGGACAGGCCGTAGCCGCGCAAGAGCAAAGTGAATCAATAGCGCTTGAGCAGAAAAACAGTGAAATCGAAGCATTGCGACAGCAAGTGCGCGCATTAAGCGCTCAGGCACGCCTGAGCGAAGATATTATTGCTGAAAAAGAAGCAAAAATTGCGGCGCTGTCTGATAAAACGCCTCTGGCGCCGAGTACTCAGCAATCATCTGTTTTGTCTGAAGCGCAACGCCTAGAGCAGCGCATGGCTGCGCAGACGCCAAGTGCTCTTCTGCCAATGAAGGGGGAAGAAACAGTGGTTGCCTCTGATGAGGTGAAAAACATTAAAGAAGACCCGGCGCCAGTGCCGCCAGAAAAATCGTGGGCGAAGGAAAAGCCTGCTGTTAAAGCGCCAGAGCCTGAGCCAGATGTGACGCAGCGCATAACCGATCTATCATACGAAAATCATGAGCTTCAGCGCCAAAATCAGGCCTTAAAGACCTTTCTTGAGCAAATGACCAATACCATTAAGGACGTTGCAAGTGGACGTCTTGGAATCGGCGCGAAGCAAACGGCGCAAGAGGCAAGTCCAGTTCCTGTAAGCTCTGCCGCTATTCCAGTTGTTCCTGCGATGCTAATGGAAGATGATTATAGTGACCTGTCAGAGGCTCAGCGTATGGAGCGTGAAATGATGGGCGGCGGGGTTCCTGCTCAATCAGCACCTTCGGTTGTGCAAGATGCGCCGCTGGATATTGCCACGGTCAAGCAGTCAGGTACACAAGAAGAGCAAAAGCCCGTCTTTGAGGTCGCTGTCAAACAAGGTGAGCCGATTAAGCCAGCAAGTAATATGCCTGCGGTTCTTCCGCAATCCGTTGCACCAGCAGAAGTGCTATCTGAGCCACCTGTTTATTACGAGCCTTCAGTGCCAATCTATGGCCTTGTTCAGGCCTCAGAAGGGTACGTACCTGATACGTTTAATATGATGCAGTCAAATTCTAGTGAAGATAAGCTGGTGTTTCAGTGGCATGAAGATTCAGTCTACAGCTCTGCCGAACAGCGTCCCGTTGGAGAAAATGAATTTGATGATCTTGTTAAGGATTATTTGATTGAAACGGAAAACCGTTGTCAGGGTGATTTTGCGGCAATTTCTGTTGATACACGTGATGTTGGTGATGTCCGTATAGACAGTTATGATATCGCGTGCATCATTGATGAAAATGGTATGAATGCGGCGGCGTCACTGATGTTCTTTAATAAAGACGGTACATTTTCATCGGTATCACATGAAACGGCGACTGCCTATGTTGATACGGCTATGGATAAGCGCGATAAGATGATACACACACTTGAAGGTGCATCGTTCTTCTAAACCCTAAATGTTCATTCTTTAAAATAGGCACAAAAAAACCGCCGTGCAGGCGGTTTTGTCATGTTTAAGGCGTATAAAGCTTACTTATCTTTTGTTGGCGGCGTAAACGATGAAAAGATTTTCATTGTGCGCTCGACCATGGCAACGTTTTGCTTGTTAATTTCTTCAAGCATTGCCTGTGCAGGTTGCATGCCAGGGATAGAGCCCATGCCAGCAATCGATTGATTAATATGTTCTTGCATGCGCTCTTGGTTCTTCGAGAAAAGCTCCATAGAGGCTTCTAGATAATTAGGAACAACTTCTTCCATGTTGCCGCCGTAAAAGCCGATAAGCTGGCGCATGAAACTTGTTGGCAGCATTGTGCCTTCGCCGTCATTTACAGATTCTTGGTCAAGGATAATCTGAGCTAAAACAGAGCGCGTAATATCTTCGCCTGTTTTCGCGTCTTTGACTGCAAATTCGTAACCATCACGCACCATTTCCGATAGGTCATCAAGCGTGACGTAGCTGCTGCGACCTGTGTCATAAAGACGACGGTTCGCATACTTTTTAATGATAGTTACTCCATCTTTTTTGCTGTTAGCCTTGCTCATAATGCGTATATCCTTGCTATAGAGTGTCAGTATTGCACAAGGACAACATACACTAGCAGCGTATGAATTTCAAAAATAAAGTTAAAAAAAATCATAGGCTTGTCATAGTGTAAAAACAGTTTCTTGCAGGGGATCCATGTGCTATTGGATAATATATGCGTAAAGGCCCACATCCCTTATCCGTTCATATCGGCATGGCAGCGTCTGAAATGGCGCGCGATAGCGCCCAAACTGGCGCTGCAGGCGATATCAGTTATCAAGAAAACTTTGCCAAGATGCTGCGCGGGATACAGCGCTATCAATGTTCTCCTGCACAGGTCAGCACGCCGCCCTTAAAAACGATCTGGCAGGAAGGTGAGGTGCGCCTGATGACGTTGCCTGATCAAGCCGTTGCAACGCCAGTCGTATTTTTGCCATCACTGGTGAATAAGGCGAATATTTTGAATTTGATCGAGGGGCGGTCAATGATGCAATACTTTGCCAGTCAAGGGTTAGCGCCGCTTTTAATTGACTGGGGGCAAAGCGCACAAGACCCGGGGCAGGCCAACTTTGAGAGCTTGATACAAGATCGTATCGTTTCGATATTGGATTTTGTTGCGGATATGTATGGCCAAAAGCCGCACGCCATGGGGTACTGTATGGGCGGAACAATTTTGGCGGCGGTTGCAGCGCTTGCAGGTGATAAACTTGCATCAGCAACTTTCTTGGCTGCGCCGTGGGACTTTCATGCGGGCGGCGGCGCGCTACAAAAACGTGTGGCTTTCTGGTATCCGTCTGCGATGCAAGCCTTAGAAAGCAAGCGCGTCTTAGATCAAGATTGGCTGCAAACAGTGTTCGCCAGTTTGGATCCTTTATTAACGCGTAATAAATTTATCAAATTCGCAGACATGGAAGAGGGCACGCCAGACCATGATATATTTATCGCTATTGAAGATTGGCTCAACGATGGTGTGGATTTGCCTTATGAGATTGCACAAACCTGCATTCAGCGATGGTTCTTTGATAATGAAACCGCGCAAAATAAATGGCATGTCGGCGGTAAAGTAATACAACCTGCACACATCAATGTGCCGTGCCTTGTTGTCGCGTCCAAGCAAGACCGCCTTGTGGAGTATGCTAGTGCGCATGCCTTAACCGCATCCTTGAAAAATGTGCGCGAGGTATCACCGCAATGCGGTCATGTTGGCATGATTGCTGGGCGTCATGCAATAAAAACGGCCTGGCAACCCATGGTGGAATTTATTGCCTATTGCAATAATAAAAATCCATGATAACCTTTTGCAAAATAAATAATTTGTCACGATCATTTTGCAGGAGAAACCACCCATGACATCACCCGAAACAGTAGTAATCGTCGCCGCACAAAGAACGGCTATCGGCAATTTAGGGGGCGGTCTTTCAACTGTACCTGCGCATGAATTAGGCGCAACGGTTATTCAATCTTTGCTGGAAAAAACGGGTGTTGATGCTGCGGATGTGAACGATGTCATTTTGGGGCAGGTTTTAACCGCATCAACAGGGCAGAACCCTGCGCGTCAAGCGGCTATTGCGGCGGGCTTGTCTAAGGTCAGTACAGCCCTAACCATCAATCAAGTTTGCGGGTCAGGCCTGCGCGCTGTTGCCTTTGCCGCACAATCGATTTTATGTGGTGATGCCGATATCGTGATCGCTGGCGGTCAAGAAAATATGAGCCTTGCGCCGCATACTTTGCCTATGCGCACAGGCGTCAAATTTGGCGATGTAAAGGCCGTCGATACGATGATTAAAGACGGCCTTTGGGACGCGTTTAATGATTACCACATGGGCATTACGGCTGAAAATGTGGCGGCCGAATATGATATTTCGCGCGAGGATCAAGATAACTTCGCAGCAAACTCTCAACAAAAGGCCGAGGCCGCAATGGGCTCAGGCGCTTTTGATGCAGAAATTACGCCTGTAACAATTAAAACGCGTAAAGGCGAAACCATTGTCAATAAAGACGAATTTCCGCGTGCAGGCGTAACTGCCGAAGGGCTATCAGGTCTGCGCACGGCCTTCAAAAAAGACGGCACCGTAACCGCGGCCAATGCATCGGGCATTAACGATGGCGCCGCGGCATTAATGTTGATGAGCGCATCTGAAGCCGAAAAACGCGGCCTAAAGCCACTGGCGAAAATTGCATCTTGGGCAACAAAAGGCGTTGATCCGTCACTGATGGGCACGGGGCCCATTCCGTCATCTCAGGCGGCATTGGAAAAGGCTGGTTGGTCAGTGGATGATTTGGATTTCATTGAATCAAACGAAGCATTTGCGGCGCAGGCTTGCGCGGTTGCTAAGGAATTAAACTTGCCTGCAGATAAGGTGAACGTAAACGGCGGCGCGATTGCTTTGGGGCATCCGATCGGCGCATCAGGTGCACGCATTTTGGTGACGTTGCTGCATGCAATGCAGGCGCGCGGCGGTAAAAAAGGCCTTGCGACGCTTTGTATCGGCGGCGGTATGGGCATCGCAATGTGCGTTGAGGCTGCTTAGCATCAATAAACGACATTCACGATTTCAAATAGATTAACCAAACACGAGGAATAAAATGACAGAGAAGAAACTTGCAATTGTAACTGGCGGAACGCGCGGTATTGGTCTTGATATTTCAAAGGCACTTATCGCCGAAGGATATCAGGTGGCTGCGCTGTATGCAGGTAATGATGCCGCGGCAAAGGCGTTTAAGGATGAAACTGGCCACGCCGCTTATAAAGTTGATGTAACAGATCTGGATGCTTGCATCGCAACAGTTGAAAAAGCGATTAAAAAATTCGGCGCGCCAGCTGTTCTTGTAAACAACGCAGGCATTACGCGCGATGGCATGCTGCATAAAATGGGCGCAGATCAGTGGAGCGATGTGATCACCACGAACCTGTCATCATGTTTTAACATGTGCCGCGCGGTGATGACCGCAATGCGTGACGCAGGTTTTGGCCGCATTATCAATATTAGCTCAATCAACGGGCAAAAAGGGCAGTTAGGCCAAACAAACTATGCCGCGGCAAAGGCTGGCATGCTTGGATTTACCAAGTCATTGGCTTTGGAATCTGCGCGCAAAGGCATTACAGTCAACGCAATTTGCCCAGGCTATATCAAAACAGATATGACGGCATCTATGGATGCGGCTGTTTTGGACAGTATTGTCAAACAAATCCCGCAGGGGCGTATGGGCGCGCCATCGGAGATTGCTGCAATCGTTGCGTTTTTGGCATCTGAAAAGGCCGCATTTATCACAGGTGCGACAATTTCTGCCAACGGCGGTCAGTACATGATATAATTGGCATATGGCCAGTTTACAGTCGAAATATAAGACCCGCAAATTCAAACAAGGCGAATGCATCATCCAAGAGGGTGATGTAGGTGATTGCGCATATCTTGTGCAATCCAGTGCGCTGAAAATTGTACGCGAATTTGGCGGCAGCAATGTTGAAATTGCGCGCGTAGGCGCAGGTGATATCATTGGTGAAACGGCGCTTGTCTTTGATGAGCGCCGATCGGCTTCGGTTGTCGGTACGATGCCAGGCATGTTGATTGTGATTGATCGCAGTTCCTTTAAACACAAGCTTGAGGGCAGTGACCCAACCATTAAGGCCATTGTTTCTATGCTTTCGCGGCGTGTGCAGGCGGGAAATAAGGCGCTTATTGAAGACCAAGCTGATGCTTTTGTCTTGCTAAGCGCAGTTGAGAGCTTATTTAAAAAGGTGCGTTATGATTTGCCGGTTGATCACCGTGATGTCTTTATCGAAAAGGCGCAGCCACATATTGATGCCTTTATCGAGGCAATCAAGGCAATGAAGGATGTCGGCGAATAATCGTGGGGCTAAGGCTGTATCCTGTTAAGGCAATCATTTAAAATGAAAATGCGAAGCGCACTCGAAAGATTTTCTGATGTGCGCGCTTCGTCTATTTTGGCTATAAGCGCGTTTAACGAGCGCCCGTCACGTTCGGCGATGAGCTTCAGCTGCTGCCAAAATTCATCTTCCAAGGTTATGCTGGTTGCATGCCCCAGAATTTTAACCGAACGCTTCTTCATGATACCGCTTAGTCGCGCGGTTTGATCATGCTGAGCGGATCTACCCATGCATCAAATTGCTCTGATGTGAGCAATTCAAGCTCAATAGCCGCTTCTTTGAGGGTTGTGCCGTCATTATAGGCTTTTTTCGCGATTTTTGCCGCGTTATCGTAACCAATATGTGGGTTCAGCGCTGTAACCAGCATCAAAGATTGCTGCATTTTTGCAGTGATGTTGGCTTCGTTGGCTTCGATGCCAACAACGCAGTTGTTTGTAAAGCTTACGCAGCTATCCGCGATCAGGCGGATAGATTGCAGCACGTTGTAAATCATCACAGGCTTAAAGACGTTAAGCTCAAAATGACCATTCGATCCTGCCACAGTCACAGCCATGTGATTGCCCATCACTTGCGCGCAGACCATTGTCAGGGCTTCACACTGCGTTGGGTTCACCTTACCTGGCATAATAGAAGAGCCAGGCTCGTTCGCGGGCAAGATGATCTCGCCAATACCCGAACGCGGGCCAGAGCCAAGCAAGCGAATGTCATTGGCTATTTTCATCAGGCTTGTCGCCAAAACGTTCAGTGCCCCAGAGTGTTCAACCAACGCATCATGCGCGGCGAGGGCTTCGAATTTGTTTTCTGCGGTGACGAACGGCAAGTCAGTGATGCTTGCGACATTTGCTGCAAATTTCTCTGCAAAGCCAGCTTGAGAATTGATGCCTGTGCCAACGGCTGTGCCGCCTTGGGCAAGCTGATAAAGGCGCGGCAACGTATCTTTAACGCGTGCAATGCCGTATTCGATTTGCTTGGCGTAACCAGAAAATTCTTGGCCAAGCGTCAAAGGCGTCGCATCTTGCAAGTGTGTGCGGCCGATTTTAACAATCTTCGCATAAGCCTGTGCTTTCTCGTCCAAGGCCTTGTGCAGCATCTCAAGGGCAGGGATCAAATCATGGTGAATTTGCTCAACCGCGGCGATATGCATGGCTGTTGGGAATGTGTCGTTTGAACTTTGACCCATATTGACATGGTCGTTCGGGTGCACAGGTGACTTGGAGCCAATCTCGCCGCCCAGAATTTCAATGGCACGGTTCGAGATAACTTCGTTCGCGTTCATGTTTGACTGCGTGCCTGAGCCTGTTTGCCATACGGCTAGCGGGAAGTGCGCCGCAAGTGTGCCGTCAATAACCTCATCTGCGGCTTGGATCATGGCCTCTGCAAGCTTTGCGTCTAGTGATCCTAAATCCTGATTAGTCATTGCCGCCGCTTTTTTCTGAATGCCGAGCGCACGAACAAGCGGTGCAGGCATCTTTTCCCAGCCAATATCAAAGTTTTTCAAAGAGCGCTGTGACTGCGCGCCCCAATATTTATCGTTTTCGACTTCAATCGCGCCGATTGAATCAGTTTCTGTGCGAGTGCTCATTATAATTTAGTCCTCATTCGTTGGGTTTAAAAAAGTAATATGGCCCATTTTTCGGCCGGGTTTGGCGCTATCCTTGCCGTAAAGATGCACGCATGCACCTGATTGCGTAAGATAGCGGTCAATGGTGTTAATATCATCACCAATCAGGTTCAGCATCTCTGATGGGCAAATGGGCGCAGGGGGCGCAACGGGCTGGCCCGCCACCGCGCGGATATGGTTTTCAAATTGGCTGACTGCGCATGCATCAATGCTCCAGTGGCCCGAATTGTGTGTGCGCGGCGCAATCTCGTTGGCGAGCAGCCGTCCATCGCGCGTTAAAAATAGCTCAAGCGTCAAAAGGCCGGTCAAGTCGAGCTTTTCCGCAAGTTTTTCCGCCATTTCGATGGCTTGATCGGCAATATCTTGTGCGAAGGGCGCAGGTGTGATGGTTTTGTGCAAAATATGATTTTTGTGAATATTAAGCATAGGGCCATATGAAACGATGTTTTTGCCGTAGTCACGCGCGGTAATAACAGAAAGCTCATCCGAAAAATCAACAATTTCCTCGGCAATAAGGTCGCCATGAAGGTTTTCTATCGCTACGGAGAGTTTTTGTGATTTATTGTATTTAATCTGGCCCTTCCCGTCATATCCGAAACGGCAAGTCTTGATAATGCAAGCCTCAGATTCCCATTCTTCAAGTGTTGCATGAAGTTTTTCTTCATCCTCTACTTTAACCCAGCGTGCAGTGGGGATGCCGATATCGTTCAGAAAGCTTTTTTCACTGATGCGGTCTTGTGAAATATCTAAAAGATTGGAATCTGGGTAGACAGGTTTTTCTTGCTTTAAAATCTCGATTGTCTCAACAGGAATGTTTTCAAATTCATATGTGATGACATCCACCATAGAGGCAAAACGTTTCAATGACACGGCGTCATCATAAGGTGCGACCACCGTTTGGTCGCAAACTTGCGAGGCCGGTGAACCGCTTTCGGGAGTATAGATGACACAGTTTAAACCAAGGCGCGCTGCGGCAAGTGCGCTCATGCGCCCAAGCTGACCTCCGCCGACAATGCCAATTGTTTTCTTAGGTGTCATGGGGCTCCATCGCGACGCTTTGTGTTTGTTTCTCGCGGAATTGATCCAGCTTATCTGCAACGTCTTCATCTTGAAGCGCGATAATCGAAGCCGCCATGATGCCAGCATTTTTTGCGCCCGCCTTGCCAATGGCAAGTGTACCAACAGGAACGCCGCCTGGCATTTGTGCAATAGAAAGGAGGCTATCCATGCCTTTTAACGCTTTGCTTTCAACGGGAACGCCTAATACGGGCAGGGGGGTCATGCTGGCCGCCATGCCCGGTAGGTGCGCTGCGCCGCCTGCGCCTGCGATGATAACTTTAAGGCCGTTATCCTTTGCGCCTTTGGCGTATTCGAACAGACGTTCTGGCGTGCGGTGCGCGCTGACGATGCGCACTTCGTGCGGAACGCCAAGTGTGTGTAACATGTCGTGTGCTTCTTTCATAGTGTCCCAATCGCTCTGGGATCCCATGATAATACCAACTAATGGATTTTGATCTGAATGTGTCATACGGGTTTTATAATCCCGCTTTGCCGTGGATGCAATATGATAGGGCTACAATTTTACAAGAAGCTAAGCTATAATATCGTCAATAAGATCACTCTCGATCTTTTGAATCATGTCTTTAAACCACAGTTTACGCTTTTTAAGCTGCTGGATCTGAAGCAAGTTAACAGGCTGGTCGCTTTTGTGGATGCGCTCTAGCATTTCGTCCAAAGCTTCGTGCTCGGTCTTGTATTCCAGCAATTTTAAGCGGAGTTCTTCTTGGTCTTCCATGTGGTAAACTTATTCTAGCCGTAGGTTATTTAAAGATATATTCTAACATAGAAAAAAAAGCTAAGAAAGAGATTAACTATGAAAAAAACTATTGCCGTTTTAACCAGTGGAGGTGATTGCGCCGGATTGAATGCCGTGATGCGCGCCGTGGTGTTCCATGCGACCTCATTAGGCTGGACTGTTTTGGGGATACAAAACGGCACGGCAGGCTTGCTGGAAGAGCCTTACGCGGTTAGAGAGCTTAAGCGTGAAGATTTTGACGGGTTCACAATGCGCCGTGGTGGCACGGTGCTTGGCACGACCAATAGTCGCGATCCGTTTCACTATCCAATGCCTGATGGCACATATAAAGATCGCTCGATGGAGATTTGTGACGCGCTCAAATCATTGAATGTTGAGGCACTGATCGGTATTGGCGGTGACGGCAGTTTTGATATTCTCTCACGTTTGACTTCGCAAGGCGGGATTAAATTTATCGGTGTGCCCAAAACGATTGATAATGATGTGGGGCTAACAGATTTGGCGGTTGGCTTTGATACGGCTGTTGAGGTTGCCACTGAAGCGCTTGATCGCTTGCAACCCACGGCCGCGTCGCATGACCGTGTCATGATCCTTGAGGTTATGGGGCGTGATGCGGGGCATATTGCACTATCTGCGGGAATAGCCGGTGGTGCAGATGTGATTTTGATCCCCGAAATTCCTTATTCTATTGATGCCATCGCAGATAAAATTAAGGGCATCAAAGAAGCTGGGCGTAACTTTGCCCTTGTTGTCGTGTCCGAGGCCGTAACCGCCCTTGACGGTGAAAAGCGCGAGGTCGTTTATCATGGCGGCGAGAAACGCTATGGCGGCATTGCAGAATATCTTGCGCCAATGATTGCCGAGGCAACTGGCTTTGAAACGCGCGCAACCGTTCTTGGGCATGTGCAGCGCGGCGGATCGCCTAATCATAATGACCGTTTGCTGGCACAAAATCTGGGGGTTCACGCAGTAGATTTAATCGCCAAAGGGCGCTACAATCGTATGGTTGCATGGCAGAATCGCGGCGTCACTGATGTTGCTATAGAGGATGCTGTGAAAGTGTGCCGTACTGTTGATTTGAACGGAACGCGCGTTCATACCGCAAGAGCGCTTGGCATCTGTCTGGGCGATAAATAAAGGAACATAAAAAATATGCTGTATATTCAACAGTCCCTTGGGCCAAGTGAGGAAATTATTCACTTAGGTCAATTTCACTGGATGCATGATGTAAAGGCCGTTATTAATATATTTTTTGGCGTTATTATGGCTGTAATGGTCGTGGTTGGCGGCGTGTTTGCCTATTATAAAATGGGGAAAATTCCTGCGAGTGTGAGCTTTGTTGAGGCAATAAAATACCTGCCGCCTGCGCTGAAGATCTTTGCCTTTATAATGTTTGTGATGGGGCTGTATAGTTTTGCACGCATGATGACGGAAAAGGCGACGACCGAAATGGCGATTACGAATTTACGCATTATCTATAAGCAAGGCTTGATGTCGCGTCATGTTGGCGAGATCGCCGTTGACCGTATTGAGGGCGTTGTTGTGTTGCAATCGCTTTGGGGGCGGATGTTTGATTATGGGCAGCTTGCCGTGCGCGGTATGGGCGTTGGTGAGGTTGTCTTGCCACCAATTCGTGAGCCTATTAAGTTTAGGCAAGCTATCCAAGAGGCACGTGAATTTTTGCCAGTAAAAAAAGAAAGTGACCCTCATGCCTTATAATGATGATTTAAATGCATTAGATCCTCGTACGCGCGCCCTTATCCAAGATCGTCTTGTCGATGGTGAAAGCATACTAGGTGTTACACACATTCATAAGGGAATTTACTGGTCGACCATTGCTGTGGCACTTCTTACGCTGCTGGCAGGTGTCTTTATCGCGCCGCAATTGATGATTGTGTTGGGGGGCGCCGCGGCACTAATGGGGCTTTATGCCTTCTGGCGTCAGAAGTTCTTTATTATGGTTCTAACAGATAAGCGCATTCTTGCACGATATGGCGTTTTACAAATGGATATGGTGGATATGCGTTTCGATAAAATTGAAAGTATGGAAACCGAACAAATGCTGCCGGGCTATCTGATGGGCTATGCAAATTTGGTTGTCATGGGCACAGGAAATCGTTATATCACTATTCCGTATGTCGCCAATGCGGCTGACATGCGTAAGAAGTTTAACGAAATTGTCCTAAAGGATTAGAAATATGTTTGATAAAAAGCGCGCTCACCCCAATGGATGGGATAAAAGTAAACTCGTCAGCCGTTACGTGACCGAGGGAGCAAAAAGCGCGCCGCACAGATCATATTATTACGCCATGGGCATGACCGAAGAAGAAATCCACCAGCCCCTAGTCGGCGTTGCGACATGCTGGAACGAGGCTGCGCCATGTAATATTTCTTTGTCGCGTCAGGCACAGGCCGTGAAAAAAGGCGTTAGCGCATCTGCAGGGACGCCGCGCGAATTCACAACAATTACCGTAACAGATGGTATCGCCATGGGACATGAGGGTATGCGCTCGTCATTGGTTTCGCGCGAGGTGATTGCTGATTCGGTTGAGCTTACAATGCGTGGCCACTGCTATGATGCGCTTGTGGGCTTGGCGGGCTGTGATAAATCATTGCCAGGCATGATGATGGTTATGGCACGTTTGAATGTGCCGTCTGTCTTTATGTATGGCGGCACGATTTTGCCAGGTAAATTCCGCGGTAAAGATGTTGATGTTGTCAACGTCTTCGAGGCCGTGGGTAAGCACGCCACAGGTGAAATGTCAGATAAAGACCTCAAAGAACTTGAATGCGTGGCATGTCCATCGGCTGGCGCATGTGGTGGTCAGTTTACCGCCAATACAATGGCCTGCGTGTCCGAAGCAATGGGGCTTGCTTTGCCAAATTCTGCGGGCGCGCCTGCACCATATGAAAGCCGTGATGAATACGCCGAAGCCTCTGGCAAGGCCGTGATGGAGCTCATTAAAAATGGCGGCCCATATCCGCGCGATATTATTACGCTGAAATCATTGGAAAATGCGGCTGCGGTTGTTGCTGCGACAGGTGGTTCAACAAATGCGGCGCTTCACTTACCTGCAATCGCGCACGAAGTTGGCATCGACTTCAATCTTTTTGATGTCGCGGAAATCTTCAAGAAAACGCCTTATATCGCAAACTTGCGCCCAGGCGGTAAATACGTTGCAAAAGATCTGTTCGATGTCGGCGGCGTTGGCATTGTCTTAAAAGAGCTGTTGGATAATGGGTATATTCACGGCGATTGTATCACAGTGACTGGCAAAACAATTGCCGAGAACCTAGAAGGCGTGAAATTGCCAGAAGATCAAGATGTCGTATTCCCTGTTAAGGCGCCAATTCGTCCAACAGGCGGCGTTGTTGGCCTGAAGGGGAACTTGGCACCTGAAGGCGCGATTGTGAAAATTGCAGGCTTGCAAAACTTGGTCTTTGAAGGGCCTGCGCGCGTATTTGACGGTGAAGAGGCATGTTTCGATGCCGTACAAAAACGTGAATACGAAGACGGCGATGTTCTTGTGATCCGTTACGAAGGCGCAAAAGGCGGCCCAGGTATGCGTGAAATGCTATCAACGACGGCGGCTTTGTACGGGCAGGGCGCTGGCGATAAGGTCGCCCTGATTACAGATGGCCGTTTTTCAGGCGGTACGCGCGGTTTTTGTATTGGTCACGTTGGGCCAGAGGCTGCTGTCGGCGGGCCCATTGGCTTGATCAAAGATGGTGATATCGTGCGCATCGACGCCGAAAACGGCACGCTTGATGTGAAGCTGAGCGATGAAGAGCTTGAGCGCCGCCGCAAAGAGGAATGGTCACCTCGCGAAAACAATTACACATCAGGTGCGCTGCATAAATATGCACAGCTTGTTGGTCCCGCAAGAGACGGCGCAGTAACGCATCCGGGCGCAAAGGTTGAAAAGAAAACCTTCGTTGATTTGTAAAAGCGGATTGACAATTGACGCGCCCCTGCGTCCATGTGTAATATAATGTTATAACCATAAAACAACTACCGGAGCCTTTCATGATCTTGGATGCATTGAAATCTATTCAAAAACCAACAGATTTGGCAGAAAAGAAAGATTTGAAAGTAACGCGCCGTGATGTCCTGCAAATGGGCACGGCGGGGCTGGTTTCGATGGTAACGCCGCTTTTGGCTGGCAAGGCTGCGCAGGCGGCTTCGCCAAAAATGTGGCAGGTGTCTTTCCGTCAGGCCCATACGGGCGAGAGCTTCTCTGGCGTTTACCGTGTTGGCGATCAATATCTTCCAGACGTCTTTGAACGCTTGAATTATATGCTGCGTGATTTCCGCACTGGCGAGGCCTTTCCAATGGATCCGCGCGTGATTGACGTTCTCAGCATGGTTCAGCAGGGCACAGGCAAAGATACGCCGCTAGAAATCCTTTCTGGGTACAGAACGCCAAAAACAAATGCGATGCTCTACCGCGTGAGTGAAGGCGTGGCACGTAATTCTTATCATATGTACGGTCAGGCGATTGATATTCGCATGCCAGGTTACAATACAAAGAAACTGAGCCAAGTCGCACGCGGTTTGCGCGCAGGCGGCGTTGGTTACTACCCGAAAAGCCACTTCGTCCACGTTGATACGGGCGAAATTCGCAGCTGGTAATCAGGTTCTAAGCGCATAAAGGCATGAAAGAATGATCATAATTGCCTATGGCGCCAATCTTCCTTCACATTTAGGCTCTCCATCCGAAACATATCATGCTTTGCCTGAAATTCTGGCGAAGTCTGGTATTCATGTCGATCGCGCATCGTCTCTTTATGAAACAGCGCCTGTTCCTGTGTCGGATCAGCCCAATTATATGAACGCCGTCATGCGTGTTCACACAGATCTCACCCCAGATGCCCTTATGAGCGCTCTTATGGACGTTGAGTCCGCATTAGGGCGCATTCGCCATCACGCGAACGAAGCACGCGGCATTGACCTTGATCTCATTGCTTACCATGATGAGGTAACATCGCACGAACATGTGACATTGCCGCACCCTAGAATGCACGAAAGACGCTTTGTCCTTGATCCTTTGCTTGAAATTGCGCCCGATTGGGTGCATCCTGTGTCAGGTAAGCTTGTCTCTGAGCTTATTTCCTCACTGACGCAGCAAAATATCGCTGCCTAAACCGATAATAGAGCATGAAACATTCATTTTTTAATGACACGCCCCATATCATGGGGATCGTCAACGTCACACCTGACAGTTTTTCTGACGGAGGTCAGTATTTTTCCCCTGACGCAGCTATTGAACATGGCCTGAGCCTGATTGAGCAAGGCGCACATAGCCTTGATATTGGCGGGGAATCGACCCGACCAGGGAGCAACCCCGTGTCACCCGAGGAAGAAATTAGGCGCATCGTGCCTGTAATCGAAGGTCTGCGCGATAAGGTCACACATATTTCTGTCGATACACGTTATCCACAGACTATGGAAGCTGCATTACAGGCCGGAGCAGGTATTATCAATGATATTAGTGGTTTAACACATGACCCCAGAAGCGTGGACATTATCGCCGAACATCAAGTGCCAGTCATCGTAATGCACATGCAAGGTCAGCCAAAAAGCATGCAGGAAAAAGTGTATTATAACAATGTGATGGATGATATTATGGCCTTTTTTGAAGGGCGTCTTGAGGCTTTTGGACGCAAGCGTATCGAAAAAGATTTGCTTGTTTTTGACCCAGGTATCGGTTTCGGTAAAAATGATGAGCATAATCTTCTAATTATCAGAAATATAAAGGAGTTTTTGCATTTTGATGTGCCGTTGCTCTTAGGGACTTCGCGTAAGAGTTTTATTTCACGTATTACTGGGGATACTCCTGTGGATAAGCGATTACCCGGATCGCTCGCCAGTGTCTTATGGGGGCTGGATCATGGGGTGCAATTCTTCCGGGTTCATGACGTCGCAGAGACCCGTCAAGCATTCACGATCCACAATGCGATCAAAAATGCAGGTGAATAATTTTATTTTATGAATGTTAATGAGAAAAAAGTTAGCTCAAATTTAAAAGACATTAGATTTGAAAATCTTCGGCGATATGTTCATCGCCATTGGCGTCAAAATAGGTCACTTGCCACGGGAATTTGACCTGCTGTGGTTTCGGTTCAAAACGGTATAAAGTGCAGTTAAGAACTCGCTTTGTGTGAATCCCATAAAGAATTGCAAAAGCACGAAAAACGCCGCCATGACATACAATCAGTGGCATGCGATGACCTGCGTTCAAATGCTTTGTCTTGACCTGCTTGATACGGTCAAAAAAGTCATCAAAACGCTCACCATTAGGCGGGTCGATATACGCTTTCCACTTGTCGATAGAGGTACTGCGGGGCTGTCCTTGCCAGTCGCCGACAAACATCTCACCGTAATCTTTATCCTCGATCATGGGCAGGTCTAAAGGCGCATTGATGATGCGTGCCGTATCGCGGGCGCGTGATAGGGCGCTGTGAATGATGACATCGGGTTTATCTGTAAGGGATGATATAATGCGCTGCGCGCTGTGGGCTTGCGCAATCCCTGTGTCAGTAAGCTGCGTGTCGATGCTGCCCGAAAACCAATCTTCTTTGTTGGCAACGGTTTCACCGTGGCGGATCATATAAAAGGGATGCAGGGTAAGGGGCATAATTCAGTCCAGATCTCGTTTTATAAAACCACAAGCGACGCGCTTGCATTGCGCAAAGTGGCAATAATGCTTTGCGCCGCCAGCATAGAGCTTTTAGGGTTCTTAGGATCAGGCGTGTTTTCAACGCGCGCCGTCATGGTGCTAAATGCGCCTTTGACGGTAATCTCGTGACAGTTGCCCGCAATCTCAGGATCTGCCCAAATTTCCACGCCTGTGTTCTCGGCGCCAATACCCGCAAGCGAAAGCGTAGCCGCAACATTCAGGTTCGCAGGGAAACCTTTTGCCGCTTCTAGCGCATTGCCAGCAAAGATTTGTGTTTTTTCGGTGATGTTGTCTAGGTCAATATTGTTATCAGTAATATAAGGCGCGCCCGCATAAGCCAGTGGCTTTTTGGTGGAAGCGATTGATGCGCTGATGATCCCAAGATTTTTCATGGATGACACACCGTCAATGCCAGTAAGTGCGCCGCTTGGCACGATAATGCGGCTCTTGCTGACACGGGCTTGATCCAGGATATCAGGCGCGGTTAAAAGGGCGCATGCACTAATCATGATCATGTCGCGGCGTGCGGCCAAACATTTGCGCGCTAAGTCTTGCGCGGCGGATGGGGGCAGGGCTTCTACAATCAGGTCACATTGCGCGATCAGATCATCTTGCGTCAGGTTGGGCACGTTGAAATCTTGCTTTAGCGCAGGGTCGCTGACCCCGTGCAGGGTGAACCCATCAATGCCGCCTTGCAGGGCCTTGCAGACCGCTCCGCCTATGGCGCCAACGCCGATAACGCCGACTTTTTTCTGTTGAGAACCACTTGAAAACATAGGAAAACCCCTCGCTTTGTTACGCCAGAATGACCATAATCATACAATGGAACAATGGCAAGACCAAGGCATCATTCTATCATCACGTAAACACGGTGAAAGCGGCGCAATCGTCAGCTTGCTGACCCGTACGCGCGGCCGTTATGTCGGCTATGTGCGCGGCGCGCAGGGCACAAAGATGCGCGGCGTTCTTGAAATCGGCAATAGCGTCGATGTCGCATGGCAAAGCCGTGTCGCGGAAAATATGGGCACATATGCACTAGAGCTTAGCGCGAATGCTGGTGTGCATCTGCTCCATGACCCGCTGCGCCTCTCGGCGTTGCAGGCCGTGTGCGCCCTATGCGATGCCGCCATGCCCGAGCGCGAAGCCCACGAAGGCCTGTTTGATGGTACGCTGGCGCTGTTTGAGGCAATGAAAAACGAAGACATCTGGGCCGCGGCCTATGTCATGTGGGAAATTGCTTTCTTGCGCGAGCTTGGCTTTTCTTTAGACCTGTCTAAATGTGCTGCTGGCTCAGGGGATGATGATTTGATTTATGTGTCGCCCAAAACAGGCCGCGCCGTCAGTCGCAGTGCTGGCGCGCCCTATAAAGAAAAGCTGTTATCCTTACCTGCATTTTTAACGCCGCGCGGCGGTGACATTGATGATATCGCCATTGATCAGGCGCTGCAATTAACAGGCTTTTTCTTCGAACATTGGGCTTTTACCCATCATTCTCGCGGAATTCCAGACGCGCGCTTGCGTTTTGCTGAAAGATTTGCCAAGACTATAAAACCCGCTGACATAGCTGATTCAAAGGACCTTAAACGCGCATGAGCCAAACGACCGACCCGATTGAGCATAATATTATCGATCAACGTTTTTCTGATTTATTGTCAGATCGTTATCTTTCCTACGCGCTGTCCACGATTATGAGCCGGTCTTTGCCAGATGTGCGTGACGGCCTGAAGCCTGTACATCGCCGCCTGATGTACGCAATGTATCAGCTCAAACTCAACCCGCAGCAACAACCTAAGAAATCTGCCCGCGTTGTCGGTGATGTGATCGGTAAATACCACCCGCACGGTGATACGGCCGTTTATGATGCGATGGTGCGCATGGCACAAGACTTTGCGCAGCGCTATCCGTTGGTGGATGGGCAAGGTAACTTTGGTAACGTTGACGGCGATAATGCCGCCGCGATGCGTTATACCGAGGCACGCCTGACAGATGTGGCGCTGTTGTTGCTCGATGGTATCGAGGAAGACGCTGTTGACTTTCGCCCGACCTATGATGGTTCGGAAAGCGAGCCAATCGTTTTGCCCGGTGGTTTCCCGAATTTGCTCGCCAACGGTGCCAGCGGCATTGCCGTGGGCATGGCAACGAATATTCCGCCGCATAACGTGGCAGAGCTTTGCGAGGCGATGGAGGTCATGCTGGATCGTGACCCGTCGATCGAGGATCTTTGCGCTATCGTAAAAGGCCCTGACTTCCCAACAGGCGGTACGCTGGTTGAAGGACGCGATGCAATTATCAACGCCTATAAAACGGGGCGCGGATCATTCCGCATGCGCGCGAAATGGCATAAAGAAGAGCTCAAGCAGGGGCAGTATCAAATTATCGTCACGGAAATTCCGTATCAGGTACAAAAATCACGCCTGATCGAGAAAATAGCCGATCTGATTACATCCAAGAAAATTCCAATGCTGGATGATGTTATGGACGAAAGCGCCGAAGACATTCGCATTGTCTTAACGCCGAAAAACCGTAATGTAGAGCCTGAATTATTGATGGAGGCCTTATTCCGTCATTCTGACCTAGAAGGCCGCTTTAGTCTGAACATGAACGTTCTTGATAACGGCCTTGTGCCGCGTGTCATGAACCTGAAAGAGGTACTGCAAAGCTGGCTCAACCACCAACAAGAAGTCTTAGTGCGCCGTTCACGCCATCGTTTGGGCAAGGTCTTGCACCGTCTTGAAATTTTGGATGGTTATTTGATCGTCTATATGAACATTGACGAAGTGATCCGCATTATCCGTTTCGAAGATGAGCCTAAAGAAAAGTTGATGGCGACATTTAACCTAACGGAAACGCAGGCTGAAGCCGTTTTGAACTTGCGCTTGCGCCGCTTGCATAAGCTGGAAGAAATGGAAATCCGCGGGGAGCATGATAAGCTCTCTGAAGAGCGTGATCAGCTTGAAAAGCTTATCGGATCCGAAGCGCGTCAGTGGACACGCATTAAAAAACAAATCGCCGCCTTGAAAAAGCAATTCGGCCAAGATACTGCGCTTGGCGCACGTCGCACGGTCATTGGTGATGCGCCTGCCGCGATTGATATCGACCTTGACGCCGCCATGATTGAAAAAGAGCCTATTACTATTATTTGCTCGGCCAAGGGGTGGATCAAGGCCATGAAGGGCCATGGCCATGACCCGAAAGGGTTCTCTTATAAGGATGGCGACAAACAAGGCGTTATCCTTGAGGCACAAACAACGGATAAAATCCTGCTCTTTGCCAGTAACGGGCGTTTTTATACGCTTGGCGGCGATAAACTGCCGTCAGGGCGCGGCTTTGGTGAGCCTTTGAGCCTGATGATTGACTTGCCGCAGGGCGTCGATCTGATATCGCTTCAGGTCTACGAGGAAGGCCAAAAAATGCTGGTGGCCTCAACTGATGGACGCGGCTTCATTGCAAATTCAGATGGCTTACTTGCGCAAACCAAAAATGGTAAGCAAGTTTTGAATGTGTCTGGCAATGTAACGGCAAAGATTTGCTTGCCGCTGGCTGTTGAGGATGATCACATCGCCATTATTGGCACAAACCGTAAGCTTTTGATCTTTGATCGTGCAGAGCTACCTGAAATGAGCCGCGGTAAAGGCGTGATCTTGCAAAAATATAAAGATGGCAAGCTGTCTGACGTTAAAGGTATGACGCGCGAGAAGGGGCTTGAATTCCGTTATGGATCGGGCACTACCGTTGTCGAGGATTTGATGGCATGGCTGGGCAAGCGCGCTTCAACAGGGCGCATGCCGCCTAATGGCTTCCCGAAAAACAACAAGTTTTAATAGCTAGCTGGGCTATTTGGCGGCGGTGCATCTGATGGTGTTGTCAGGGGCTCAAGTTCGCGTTCCACGGCTTGTGTAAAAGCGTTACTCTTTATAAAGTTAAGATAGCCTAGTATTTTTTGAGGTGATCCTGTGATGATCACATTGTTCTTGTCAATTTTATCAAAGCCATTATCAACTTTGTGGAATTCTTCTGTAAGAAGCCGGCCAGCCTTATGGTGGCAAGCCAAAGCCATGCAAACTGATTCTTTTATTTGTGGGGCGTCTGAAACAAAAAAGAGATGCAAGCTTAGTGTGTTTTGATGACTTTTATCTTCATCTAATGCGCCTGACGGTATGTTTATATAGGCTTGAACCTTGTTATTTAATTGCTCAGGGAGCTTTATCTGATTTGGATGCACTTGTAATCCAAGCATACAGCTCGCAGCATATAGAGATGAATCATTGTCATTCTTTTGGTTTAGTCGCAGGACTTTCTGCTCAGAAGTTTGCATGAGTATGGGGCCAATTGTTGGTGTGTCCAAAATATCTCTAACGACTTTATCTGCGGTGCTATAATCAAATTTTAACATTACTCTTGTCTTTTTAATGCTTGTGGGTGTTGCTGTTGGTTTTTTTGGCTTTATGACGGTTTGTAAAGGTACTCTTCGCTAATTTCTGGGTATCTAGTGTTTAGTATTTCTAGAAAGTGTGGTCCAAATGTATTTGATGCCATATAGTTTAGATATTCACTGATTAATTTGGGCGAGCCAATTAAGGTAAACTCATTATTTCTAATATCTGTAGCTAATGTGTACGCGTCTGAGAATTGCGCGCTTAAAAGATTTTTCTTATTATGATAAGACGTAAGGGCAACATAAAAAGCCTCGGCAATATCGCAATCGTCATCATTGAAGAACAGGGATAGCTCAACCCGGTGCTTATCGGACCGATCCGGTATAAGAGCTTCCGCTGGAAATGTAATTAAACCATCGATATTTAGCTGAATTGTCTCGTGTACATTTATAAAGTCAGGGGCAAGTTCGGCGCTTAATATGGCTTTGCATAGAGCTATATTTTTTGTGTCTGGGTCAATGTGTGCGGGAATGGATTCCCCTTTGCTTGCCTCAATTCGAAGACCTTCATCATAGGCCGCAGACAGAATGTCTTGAATAGGCTTGTCTGCGTTCTGATAACTGATATAGGGCATATAATCTCCATACTCTGGCAATTCTGTCAGAGTGTATATCAACTAAATGAGCAAAAGTAAAGCTTTATGGAAACTCGACCGCGCCAGGGGTGCGTCTGAACGTTCCGATCGGCACTTGCACTGGTGAAGGCGGTCCAGCATTACCAGGGCCAGCCTCGGCGTCAGCATCGCTGTCAGCCGCTTCGTCTGCAATAATATCGCCCGCCATATCCTCAGCCTTCTTGTTAAACGCTTCAGGTTTGGCAATTTCTTCTTTGAGTAAGACAATCGAAATGCGGCGATTACGTGCATTGTTTGGATCTTCTGGTAATAAATGCTCGGTATCGGCGCGGCCAATCACATTTTTAATGCGGGCCGTATCCATGCCAGATTCTTGGATGACGCGGCGCGCTGTATTTGCGCGGTCAGCGGAAAGCTCCCAGTTGGTGTAGTTCGCGCCAGGGCCGTAAGGAATACTGTCTGTATGACCGCGAATAGAGATATCATTGGCTAATGGTGCAATCAAGTTAGTCACTTTTTCCAGCAGCCTGCGCGGCAGATCAAGCATCTTTGCACTGCCACTGGCGAACATTGGGCGGCCTTTTTCATCGACGACTTGGATGCGCAGGCCTTCTGGGGTGATATCAATCAGCAAATTTTTTGCCAGCTCTTTTAGGTCATCATCTTTTAAAATCGCCTCTTCGATGATTTTCTTTGTTTCTTCAAACATGGCTTCTTCGGCCTTACGAAGCGCTTCTTTTGCCGTGTCAACGGCTTGGACGGCCTTGGTTATAACTTGCTTCTTTTCTTTTGTCGGTGTGTCGGTTGTTTCTTCCGTGCCGTCAGGTGACTTGCGCGCACTTTGGTTGTTAACCGACGCGGCTTTTTTCTCATTAGAAACAATAGGCTGCTTGTTCGTTGCCATTGATCCTTCGGCGGACATGGAAAGGCCGCCTAGGACGCCGCCTGCGCCGCTGGTGAAGTCAGACACCTTCACTGCCGTAGGGTCAAAGTAATTAGAAATCGCGTTTTTTTGCTCATCCGTTGTAACGTTAAGCAGCCATAACAGCAAGAAAAACGCCATCATCGCCGTCACGAAATCCGCATAGGCAACTTTCCATGCGCCGCCGTGGTGACCGCCGCCTTTGACGATCTTCTTTACGATTATGGGTTGTTCTTCTTTTTTCTCTTCATCGGCCATAGCTATATCATCCTATGACGGGGCAGGAAGCTCGTTAAGGCTTTCTTCGAGTTCTTGGAAAGTAGGCTGAATGTCGTGCGGTAAAATCTTACGGCCAAATTCAACGGCAACTTGCGGCGCGGCGCCAGATAAGAATGAAACAATGCATGTCCTGATGACTTTGTAATAATGCACCTCAGTCTCGGCCTTTGCGGTCATCGCGCCTGCAATAGGGCCAAAGAAACCATAGGCAAACCATACACCAAGGAATGTACCAACCAAGGCGCCGCCGATAAGTTTACCAAGAACTTCTGGCGGTTCTGAGATTGAAGCCATTGTTTTAATAACCCCCAAAACAGCCGCAACAATCCCTAGCGCCGGAATACCATCTGCCATAGTTTGTATAGCATGACCAGCATGGCCTTCGTGATGTTCGATACCTTCGATTTCTTGATCCATGATGGATTCGATTTCATGCGGTTTGTCATTACCAAGCGAGATAATGCGCAAATAATCACAGACAAAGACAAGGGCGTGATGGTTGTGCTGGAACGTTTGGAACTGTCCGAAAAGATCACTTTCATGCGGGTTTTCGATGTGTGATTCTAGCGCAAGCCAGCCTTTAGTGCGAGCGAGTTTGAAAATCGTAAAGAGAACACTGAAAAGCTCGATATAATCATCTTTACTGTAGGCACTTGGCTTGGTGAGTGCGCCAAAATATTTCATTGTCTGTTTGATGCCATCGCTGCTGTTGGCAATCATAAAGGCACTCACCGCGCAGCCAAGAATAATAACAATCTCACCAGGTGCCGCAGGAAGGATGTTGGCGGTCAGAAGGTGCATAGCCTTTTCAAAGCCAGCGGTCATAATCAAACCGCCGATCGTACAGCCAAGAACAAGTAATAAGCCTAATAACTTCATACGCGTATCATCCCAAGGTAATTTTTACACACAACGCCGATGATTGTGCGTTTTTTTGTTTTTATAATCAAGCCGCAGATTGGGTTTTGTTAATATAATCCGGAGCAGGGCGCGGGCGTGAATAGTAAAACCCTTGTCCGTATTGGATGCCGAGTTTTCTTAATGTTTTTACCAGATCATAATCTTCGACATATTCCGCGACCACATCAATGCCCAAATCGAGGCACATATTCGTAATATTTTTTACAATGGTGATGTCGCGCTGAGATTCTCGGATGTTGCGGATATATTTGCCATCAATTTTGACGCAATCAACATTAAGTTCTTGCAAATATTGCAGTGACGCAGATCCAGCGCCAAAATCATCGAGAGATACTTTGAAACCCAGAGCGCGAATTTGGTCGATGTATGACGCAACGCTTTTAAGGTCGTCGATATGATAAGATTCAGTGATTTCAAATGACAGGCGCGTATGCACATTATCGTATTTCATCAAAAGCGCGCTAAGGCGGTTGAAGAAGCCCTCATCTGCAATGGACTGACCAGAAATGTTCATTGCAAATTTAGTATTGGTCGTCCCGGCCTTATAGTGAATATAATTTAAAACCTTGTCCGCGACGGCTAAATCAAAATCAATGGCCATGCCAACATCCTCGCAGAACATGATCCACTCTTGGGTGCTGCCGTAATTAAAGCGCGACAAAACCTCGTAATGAGAAAGCTCTCCAGTGCTAAGCTCGACAATGGGCTGGAAATAAAGGTCAAAACGCTTGGTGTTGATAAAGGTTTCAAGCTCTTTGATCTTTTCTGAGTTGGCGTCCATATAGCTGGTGAAGCCTTGCTTGATGTCATTAATCTCAAGCTTTGCGCCGCGGCGCTCAAACTCGTTAAGCGTGTATAGTAATGAATGGGCGGTCTGTTTAGGCGACATGGTTGTTGTGTCTGCCGCAATTGTTTTTTCCTTGATGTCTAAGCCTTCCCCGTGCGGGTCGTTGCTGATCATAAGGTCGGTAATATATTGCTTTATGCCTTCAATATCGGCGTTGCGTTCATGCAAAAGTGTGTATTTATTATCGGCGATCTTGCCTGCAGCATCTCCGCCCAGTGATGTTTTGCTGATAGAGGCCGCAATTTCATTAGAGACTTTTGCCCAGGTTTCTTTGCCCACGCGCTCCTTATATGCGGTGTGCGAACCAAGGTCCAAAAATGTTATATCGGCGTCCTTATTCAAGGAGTTTGCAACCAATAACTTTTCCTCTAGCGCTGTGGAAAGGTCTTCTTTTCCAAGTAGAGTGATGTTGGTTTGATCTTCGATGGGTTTGAAAATCATGTCCTCTAAATTATTCGATAGGCCAACTGTTGCGTAAAAGACATTGCTTTGCGGCATCTTAATGCAGCTGAATAAAACTTTACGTTTATTGTGGTTAAGCTCTACGAAAAAGGGGCCAATGCGTTGGCCCACAACGGCTTGTTCAACGGATTGCTTTAAGTATGATTGGTCTTCTAATGTAAAGATATCATACCACCGGCACTCTTTGATCGCGGCGTCTGTCATGCCAATAAGATTCTTGGTGGCCCCAAGTGCAGATAAAATAAAATCGTCGTCTTTGATCTCAAGTAACAAGTCAGCAGAAGCAAACGAAAAGGCGAGAAAACGATCTCTTTGTTTTTTTATCGTAGCACTATCGTTTGACATGAATGAGTTAACTTTAGCCGTTAGGTGGTTTTATAAGTTGGATGATAATGAAATAATTATAGCATGCTTTGGGGGATAATTGAATGCGACAATTTATAAAATTTTATCCTTTATTTATTTAATATAATTTGCGTACAATAAATATATTACATTTTTCTGAATTTAAATTGATCCCATCGAATAATCTTAAGTGAGCAGGTAAAAATCGTGGAAAGTTCTTCTTATTTCGAAGCCATTCAGTTGATCGAACGTTTGCACAGGCATTTTATGGATGTCCTGAAGGTAGAGCTTGATCGCAGTAACATTCAAGACATCAATAACGTGCAAAGCATGATCTTGTATAATATTGGCGATGATGAACTGACCGTGGGCGAGCTAACTGTGCGCGGTTATTATCTGGGGTCAAACGTGTCATATAACGTCAAGAAAATGGTTGAAAACGGTTACTTAGAGCAAGAGCGCTCCGTCCATGATAAGCGCTCTATCCGTGTAAAATTGTCGGAAAAAGGCAGAAAATTGCATGCGCTTGTGCAGGAGATGTTCTTGCGTCATCAAGGCGCGATTGACGAGGCAAACCTCGAAGATGGGGCGCTTGATAAAACGAATGATATGCTTCGCCGTATCGAACGCTTCTGGGCAGCGCAAATTCAATATACAGGTGACTTTTAGTAATACGCCATGGCAAAGCAAAACCTCAATGGTCGCGAGATTATTCTCGAGCTTCACCCCTATGGCACTGTGATGAAAGTCACAGCCATGGATGTCCAGACTTTAACAGAAATCTCGATACAAGGGCCTGCCAATGCGGGCGAAGAAATCTTAAAGCGAAACGCAATTAAGCGTTTAGAGTATGTCTTGCGCAAGAAAGGATTGATTTCTTAGCGCAAGGAGGATTATAGTCCCAAGCATGTTTAAGACGATTGCAATTGCCAGTGATCATGGCGGGTATGAATACAAAGAAACGATCAAGACGTTTCTTGCGGAAAACTTTAGCGACATAACCATAATAGACTGCGGGCCTAGCGATACGCAATCCGTTGACTATCCTGACTTTGCGCAGGCTGCGTCCGGTAAAATTGATGCGGGCGAGGCAGATGGTATGATTCTTATCTGCGGCACGGGTATTGGTATTTCTATTGCTGCGAACAGATACGAATCTGTTCGCGCGGCGCTGTGTACGGATGTAACCATGGCGCGCTTAACGCGTCAGCATAACAATGCAAACGGCCTTGCCTTGGGACAGCGCATTATCGGCATTGAAACGGCGCTTGATATCGTGCGCACATTTGTCACAACAGAATTTGAAGGCGGCCGTCATCAGCGCCGCATTGATAAAATCAACGTAAAGCCTAATTAATCAAGAAGGAACGAAGGATACAGTTATGTCACAAGCCGCAATCAAACCAGAGGGAAATGAGATGAATAGCTTTTTTACAACAGACCTAAAAGACAGCGATCCAACGCTTCAGGCCGCTATCGATAACGAGCTTGAGCGCCAGCAAACACAAATTGAGCTGATCGCCTCTGAAAACATTACATCAAAGGCCGTTTTGGATGCACAAGGTACAGTGCTGACAAATAAATACGCCGAAGGATATCCTGGTCGTCGTTATTATGGCGGTTGTGAATATGTTGACGTTGTAGAAGATCTTGCCCGCGATCGTGCAAAAGAATTGTTTGGCGCAAAATACGCAAACGTGCAGCCTAACTCAGGTTCTCAGGCTAACCAAGGTGTTATGATGGCGCTGGTTAAGCCAGGTGATACTGTTTTGGGCATGTCATTGGCTTCTGGTGGTCACCTAACACACGGCGCTGCGCCGAACCAATCAGGTAAATGGTTCAATGCTGTTCAATACGGCGTGGGCGAAGACGATGCTTTGATCGATTATGATGAGGTCGAGCGCCTTGCAAAAGAACATAAACCACAATTGATTATTGCGGGTGCTTCGGCATATCCACGTGTAATCGATTTTGCACGCTTCCGCAAAATTGCAGATGAAGTTGGCGCTTATTTCATGGTTGATATGGCGCACTATGCAGGTTTGGTTGCTGGTGGTTCGTACCCAAGCCCAATGGAATATGCTGATGTTGTGACAACAACGACGCACAAAACATTGCGCGGCCCACGCGGCGGTATGATCCTGACGAATGATCTTGATATCTTTAAGAAGATTAACTCTGCAATCTTCCCAGGTATTCAGGGCGGCCCATTGATGCATGTTATTGCTGGTAAGGCGACATGCTTTGGCGAGGCGCTAAAGCCTGAATTTAAACAATATGCGCAAGATATCGTTGATAATGCGCGCGTGCTTGCGAAAACATTGATCGATGGTGGCCTTGATATCGTTTCTGGCGGTACAGACTCGCACATCGTGCTAGTTGACCTGCGTCCAAAAGGCGTGACAGGCAATATCACTGAAAACGCGCTCGAGCGTGCAGGCATGACCTGTAACAAAAACGCGGTTCCATTCGATCCTGAGCCACCAATGGTGACATCTGGTGTGCGCCTAGGAACACCAGCCGCCACAACACGCGGTTTTGGTGCGGCAGAGTGGAAGCAAATCGGTGAGTGGATTATCGAGGTCGTTGATGGCTTGGCTGCGAATGGCGAAGAAGGCAATGCCGAGGTTGAGAAAGCCGTTCGTGCAAAAGTGAAAGACCTATGCGCACGCTTCCCGATCTATCCGACGCTATAAACGCCGTTAAGGAAAGCGATATAAAGATATGCGTTGCCCGTTTTGCGATAACGAAGAGACCCAAGTGAAAGACTCGCGCCCATCCGAGGATGGGGCAGTTATTCGCCGTCGCCGGTCTTGTCCCGCGTGCGAGCAACGCTTTACGACCTTCGAGCGTGTTAACCTGCGTGAAATGACCGTGGTGAAGCAGGGCGGCAGACGCCAGCCCTTTGACCGCGATAAAATTATGCGCTCAATGCAAATTGCATTGCAAAAACGCCCCGTGGATCTGGAGACGATTGATCAAACGGTGTCACGCGTGGTGCGTAAATTTGAAAAAAGTGGCGAAGCTGACATTCAGGCATCTGATATTGGGCGCGCCGTCATGGAAGAACTGCGTGATATCGATCCGATTGGCTATGTTCGATATGCTTCTGTGTATAAAGATTTCAATGATTTGAACGACTTTTTGAAAGAGCTTCAATCCGTCAATACGGGGGAATAACCCCGAAAAGGAGGGCCTATGCACTCTGAGTATATGAAGCGCGCATTAGATCTGGCCAAAGCTGGACTAGGGCGCACATCTCCGAACCCGACTGTGGGCTGCGTAATCGTAAAAAATAATCAGATAATCGGCGAAGGGCGCACTGCTGATGGTGGGCGGCCTCATGCCGAAGCTGTTGCGCTAGAACGTGCTGGCCAGCAAGCCAAGGGCGCAACGGCTTATGTCACGCTCGAGCCATGTTCCCACCATGGGCAAACGCCGCCATGTGCGCGGCGCTTGATCGATGCAGGGATCAAGCACGTCGTTGTCGCGTGTGAGGACACAAACCCGCAGGTTGCTGGTGATGGCATTCGGATGCTACAAGATGCGGGCGTTCAGGTGTCTACAGGCATTTGCGCGCAACAGGCCAAGGCTTTAAACGCAGGGTTCTTTTTGCGCTTTAGTGAAAAACGCCCCTTTATTACCCTAAAAATGGCGCTGTCTGCGGATGGAAAGATTGCCGCTTCTGGCGGCGTGCCCATACAAATTAGCAGCGATCAAAGTATCGCGCACATGCATAGGAACCTGCGTGCGACGCATGATAGCATCCTTGTCGGCATGGAAACGGTAATCAATGATAACCCGCGCCTGACGGTGCGCCATGTCCCTGAAGAAAACGTGCATATTCTAACCCATGTTGTTTTGGGCGATCCGCTGCGCTTCCCAGACGACAGTCATCTTCGTGATCGTGAGGGCGAAGCGCCATTGCTGATTTATAAAACGCACAATCTCACCGAAGTGCTAGAGGATTTAGCGCTGAACCATGGGTTGACACGTTTGATGGTCGAGGGCGGCGCTCAGGTGATGCAATCCTTCTTGAATGCGGGGCTGTGGGATCAAATTTATCTGTACCATGGTAGTGCTATAATCGGCGATGACGGCGTAAAGGCGCCAGATTTTACCAGCGTGAAAAACTATTTATCCGAAACGCAAAAAATCGGTGATGACAGACTTGATATTTATACCCGTCAGGCGTAGCTTCCCATTATGTTTACGGGAATTATTCAAGATATCGGAACAGTTCAATCCATCGACAAGCAAGGCGATTGGCGCTTTGTGATTAAAACGGCGCTGCCGTTGGCGGATAAGCCTCTTGGTGCGTCTATCGCATGTGCTGGATGTTGCTTGACCGTTGTTGAGAAAGGCACGGATTGGTTTGCCGTTGATGTATCCGGTGAAAGCCTGTCAAAAACAACGCTTGGTACGTGGGAGCAGGGAACCCGCCTTAACCTTGAGCCCGCGTTGCGCGCAGGGGATGAGCTTGGCGGGCATATCGTGTCAGGACATGTTGATGGCTTGGCCACTTTACAAAGCATTACGCCAGAAAATGATTCTCATATTTTGCGATTTTCCGTGCCGCAGGAATTTGCGGCATATATTGCGCCGAAAGGCTCTATTACGCTTAACGGTGTTTCTTTGACTGTCAATGACGTCGAAAACAATGAATTTACCGTCAATATCATCCCGCACACGTGGGAGGTAACGACATTAGGGCATTTAAAGGCTGGCGATGCCCTGAATTTTGAGGTAGATATGCTGGCACGTTATATTCTCAGACAAAGAGAGGTACTATCATGAGTAATAAAGACCAAAAAATCGCAGTATTTTCCGCTAAATGGCATGCCCCGATCGTAAGCTCGGCAGAAAAGTCGTTTATCGAGGAAATGGTTAGGCGTGGTTACAAAAAGGAAAATATTACCGTGATGAAGGTGCCTGGCGCGCTTGAGATCCCATTGATGGGGCAAAAGGCACTGGAAGGCGACTATGATCTCGCCGTGGGGATCAGCTTCATTGTTAACGGCCTTATTTATCGCCACGATTTCGTAGCGCAGACTGTTGTAGACGGCATTGTGAATGTTGGCCTGAAAACAGGTAAACCATTCTTGTCTGTTTGCCTTGCACCACAAGCCTATAGTGAAGTATCAAAAGAAAACGAAGATTTCTTTGTGAACCACTTTGTTCTTAAAGGGCAAGAGGCCGCAGAAGGTGCAGATGAAATGCTGGAATTAATGGCCGCTGCATAATAAATGACTTAACGAAGGATCAGTAGGGTGACAGAAGAAAAACAAAACAAAGCACAAAAGCCTTCGGCCAAGGCGCGCAAAACTGCCGCGCGCCTTTTGGCATCACAGGCGGTTTATCAATCATCATTGAACGAGCAGCCATTAAAAGATGTTGCCAAAGAATATCTTGATCACCGCATCGGTATGGAAGTCGATGGTGAAGAGCTTGTTGCCGCGAATAAAGAGCTTTTTTCGCGCATTCTAACAGGCATCGCCGAGAACAAATCTGACATAGGTCACGTGGTTCAGGCGAACCTGAAAATTGATGGAAAGCGCACCGAGCCTTTGATTAAGGCGATTTTAATGTGCGCCGCGTATGAGCTTTTCGCGTGTCATGACACGGACAAGGGCATTATCATCAATGACTATCTGAATGTGGCGCATGCGTTCTTTGATCAAAAAGAAGTCAACCTGATGAACGGCATTTTAGATGCTGTTGCCAAGGCTTTGCGCGATAATTAATTAAAATTGCTGCAATTGCTAAGATTTCGTTTACCCTTTTGCTGTTATGCTTAGAAGATAGGGACAATTCTTTTAAGTACAATTACAGGTTGGGGAACTCATATATGCATTCATTGCTTACTGGCGTAGCTGCCATCACTCTTGCGTTTGGAATAATGACAGGCGCGTCGCAACAAGCTCTTGCAGGCGGCGGCGGTGGAGGCGGTGGTGATTCCGCATATCAATATGTAGAAATGAACCCGATTATGCTGCCTATTATTGATAATAATGGCGTTAATCAGGTTGTAAATCTGATCATTGCACTTGAGGTTGAAAACGGGGCGCTGGCGCAAAAAGCTGTCGCGCTCCAGCCTAAATTAACGGATGCCTTTATTCAGGACATGTATGGTGCCTTGAATAAGCAAGCTGCACGCCATGGCGGGGTATTGCCACTGCAATCTATTAAAAAGCGGCTCTTAAAAGTGTCGAATACGATTCTGGCAGATGAAGAACACTCCGTCCATGACGTGTTGCTCCAATTCGTGGATCAACGCCGCATCTAAGCGGTGACGCCTTAAGGCCGAAACACAATTTTCTTAGAATTTTGCGATAACCGCGCCCCATGTGAGGCCCGCACCTAGGGCTTCCATCAACACGGTGTGTCCGCGCTGAATGCGGCCGTCGCTGACGGCTTCATGCAAGGCCAGCGGTATTGATGCCGCTGATGTGTTCCCGTGACGGTCAACAGTGATCACGACTTGATCTAGGCTCATCTTTAATTTCTTCGCTGTGCCCTCGATAATGCGCAGGTTTGCCTGATGCGGCACTAAAAAGTCTACGTCACTGGCGCTAAGGCCGTTATGGGATAGGGCTTCTTCGACGACATCGCTCATTAAGGTGACCGCGTGCTTGAAAACTTCACGCCCATGCATAACGATGTGGCCGCTCTCGCCAGTTGTGGATGGTCCGCCATTTGTATACAGAATATCCGCATGATCGCCATTGGCATGCAAATGCGCCGACATAATGCCTTGATCGTCCGCATCCGCATCGCTTGAGGCCTCAAGCACGACCGCGCCAGCGCCATCTGCAAACAAAACACATGTTGTGCGGTCTTGCCAATCGACAATAGATGACATTTTCTCGGCGCCGATGACCAAAATACGCTTGGCTTGGTGCGCTGTGATAAAGTTATTAGCCACGCTGAGCGCATAAATAAAGCCACTGCAAACCGCTTGCACGTCAAAGGCAATGCATGGAGGCACGCCAAGCGCCGATTGCACGCGCACCGCAACCGATGGAAAGGTGCTGTCGGGCGTTGTTGTTGCAACAATCACGCCGTCAATATCCGCCGCAGTTAATCCCGCATTCTCCAAGGCTTGCTTTGCCGCGCGCAGGGCAAGGTCACTCGTCGGCTGATCGTCCGCGGCTATATGGCGGCTTTTGATGCCAGAGCGCTGTGAAATCCATTCATCGCTTGTGTCGACGATTTTTGCCAAATCGTCGTTTGTCATGATTTTTTCGGGTAAATAAGCCCCAGTTGAGCGGATAATTGCGCGGGTATGTGTCATAAATTTATATCTTAAAGTTATCTGTAAAAATTAATCGATAAGGCTTTCTTGTTCCATTAGCTTTTCAATTTCGAAACGCACTTGTTCGATGTATCCAGCGTTGGCAAGCTGATAAGCAAGCTTAATCGCACTGGCGAAACCAATATGATCTGTGCCGCCGTGGCTTTTGACACATAAACCGTTTAGGCCAAGGAACACCCCACCATTATAAAGGCGTGGGTCAGCTTTCTTCTTAAAGCGGCTGAAGGCAAAAAAGGCCAGTAAACTGCCAAGCATAGCCAGTGGATCAGATTTAAGTGCGTTTTTCAGCATGCGCCCAACGCTTTTGGCTGTGCCTTCCATTGTCTTAAGCGCGATATTTCCCGCATAGCCATCGGTGACAATCACATCTGCTGGGCCATTTAAAATATCATTCCCTTCAACATAGCCCGTGTAAGTGCCTGGGAATGTTATAGTGCTTAAAATTTCGGCTGCGCCCTTAACGTGGTCTGGGCCTTTGCTGTCCTCTGAACCGATGTTTAAAATGCCAACTGTGGGCTTGTCGATGCTTGCGCCTTTGTGTGCCTTGGCAAATAAGCTGCCAAGCAAAGCAAACTGAACAAGGTTTTCTGCCTCAACCAGCAGATTTGCGCCCATATCCATCATAATTGTGTCGCCTTCAGGGGCAGGGATGATGCTTGCAATCGCAGGGCGGTGAATGCCTTCAAGTGGACGCAGGATAAGTTTTGCCATCGCCATAAGCGCTCCAGTATTTCCCGCGGAGACCACTGCGCCCGCGTCACCGGTGTTCACGGCTTCAATGGCCATGCGCATGCTAGTGCCCTTGCTTTTACGCAGAGCGCTTGATGGTTTGTCATGGTTTTCGACATATTTATCTGTGTGAATGACTTTGCTTGCCACGGCAAGATCGGGATATTTATTCAGGTAGATATTAATCTGCGCTTCGTCACCATAAATCAAAAAATGAAGGTTTTGATGGCTTTTTAAAAAGCGCGCAGCACCAGGAATTACGACGCTGGGCCCGAAATCGCCGCCCATAGCATCAAGTGCAATAGTTACTGTGTTGTCCATAGCTAACCTGAATTCGTTATAACGGAGAAACTATAGAGGGGCGTCCCTCAAAATAAAAGGGCGTATAAATGATATTTTACGCCCTTCCACAATCGTCAATGAGGATAAAGATCTAGCCGCGACCTTCGATGATTTGCTTGCCTTTGTACATGCCTGTTTTTAGGTCAATGTGGTGACGGCGAGTAGGTTCACCTGTGTGGCTATCTTCAACCCAGTTAGTTGTAGTCAACGCATCGTGTGCGCGGCGCATGTTGCGCTTTGATTTTGTTGTTTTTCGCTTTGGAACTGCCATGTCAAAAAATCCTTTAATAATCCAGTGCGGGCAGGTTTAACGGACTTTGCCGGGCTATGCAAGTAAAAAGTGCAGAAAAATCAGGAATTGTCTGTTTCTTTTTTCCAGTCTTTCAGCGCCTCGAACGGGTTGCGGAAGGCTTTCTTGTGCTCCTCAGATGCATCTGTCGAGTGCCCATCAAAGGATACACCGTCTGCGCGCGGGTATGCGGGAATCGCCAAAGATAAATTTTGTGCGATAAATTCACCTAAATCAATCTGGCCATTAACAAACGGCTCAGGGTCTTCTTCTTCTTCAAGAATCGGTAATTCATTACCGTCTTTGATGGCTTTTTCGCGGCGCGCTTTATGCAGTGAAACAATCTGTGCAGGGTCGGCAAACCAGCCTTCAACGTCTTCTGCGATGTCTGTGGTGACGGGCTCGTCACTGACAACGCACGGTTGTTGGATTTGCGCGGTAAATGATCCAGTGACATGAACAACATGGCTGGCCTTGGAATTATTGACAACTAACTTGGCGCTAAGGCTGTCGATGGCAATCAGGTCAAAGCGACGCGCCAGATTTTTGCGCTCTTCTTCGTTAGCTTCGATCACTTGGTGCGTGCCAGTATCTTTGATTTTTAACGGATTAAACGGCACCGACCATTCATTGATGATCGGCTGGTCTTTTGTGATGTCGGTCATGATGATCTTTCTGTGAAAAGGGGCGTTGTCGTGAGCAAGTCACGGTATAAAATACCTTTGAGGTGTTCGCGCTGCTCAAGGGCGTAGTCTGTCAGGGTGCTTACGAATGATTCGTCTGCATTGTCGGCGTAGATATTTCGTTTAATCACGGCGCGCAGTGGTGCGCTGTCATTTGCGTTATCTAACGTGTCAATTGCATCATGATAAGCGTGCATGCGGCCGTTAAAGCCTGTCATCATCTTGCGCATGCGCTTTGGCACGCCCATATCACCAATGCCCATTTCGCGTAGCGTTTGATCCATATCCTTGAACATGATGTCAAAGAGCGCCTGATTGAGCGCCTCGGAATCGGCGGTCTTTGCATCGCTTAAATTACGGTCGATCAATAAAAAGACATGCAATAAAAGCAAATCAAAGCGAGCCTCCATCGTGTCAGGCAGGCCGCAATCGGTGTAAAACCAAGGTCTGCGCACCGTTGAAAGGCATTGTGCGTAAAGCGCTTTTGCCTCTTGCTCATAAGGTTTTTTTGTTTTTAGAATGTTCAGCATCATATAACCGCGTCTTTGACGTTGATCTAGGTATAAACAGGATATTTGCACATGACAAGAATGGCATTACTTTTTTTCAGTCTTTCTACACTGATCACTTCTGCATGCGCGCCAACACTTGCAACGCGCGGCAATCTGATTGAGGATGAGCAAATCACCAAGGTTAAACTTGGCTTTCATACGCGTTCGGACGTGATGCGTGCGATGGGGTCACCAACGACGACCGCGCCTTTTGATGATCATGTCTGGTATTACATCGGTCAGGAAACAACCAAAAAAGGCATCTTGGATCCCGAGGTTGTAAATGAGCGCATCGTTATGGTGACATTTGATGATGCGGGCGTGGTGCAGAAAATCGAAGATATCGACGCCGAGCGCATGGATGTTGCCCTCAGTCGTGAGCGCACACAAACGCACGGCAATGATTATACCGTCATACAACAGCTCCTCGGGAATTTAGGGCGCTTTAATACGCAAAAATAAAAAAGGCCAATAGATTGAATTGGTTGTGAGTTTTTTTTGCGACAATATTGACGCGGCGTTATTTTTTGCGTTAGTGTAATTTTATCACTTGATATTGGGAGGCATTCTTGGGAACAACCGTTACCAGAGCAGATATTGCAGAATATGTGTATGAAGAAGTAGGTTTGTCACGTACAGAAACCGCAGGTTTTGTTGACTCTGTTCTTGAAGAAATTGCATCCACATTGGTTGAAGGCGAAACAGTCAAAATTTCCTCATTCGGAAGCTTTAGCGTCCGCCAAAAGGAAGAGCGCGTTGGTCGTAACCCTAAGACAGGAGTCGAGGTTCCAATCTCTCCGCGTAAAGTATTGATCTTCCGCGCATCTCATGTGTTGAAAGACCGCATTGTTGCGGGCGAATAAGAATATCAAAAAGCCCACCTGAAAGTGGGCTTTAAAGTGTTTATAAAAAGAAAATAATAAAGAAAGGCGGATATCAGAATGAGCCAGCCCGATAGACACGAAGCAGATAAATCTACCGATAAAATGCAGGCCTCAATGCAGGCCCATGCAGCCGCCCGATCTTTTAAAAAACGCTCTGCCAAGGCAGATGGCGCATTCCTGACTATTCGTGAGGTTGCTGACGAGCTTGGCGTTCAGCAACATGTGTTGCGTTTTTGGGAAACGAAATTTTCACAAGTAAAGCCAATGAAGCGTGGCGGTGGTCGTCGTTATTACCGACCAGATGATGTGATCCTTCTTAAAAATATTCAACATCTTCTCTACACCGACGGTTATACAATCAAAGGCGTGCAAAAGCTTTTGCGTAGCGAAGGTAAAAAGGCGTTGTCGCAATCTTTGTTGGCCGAGCAAGAAAATGCTGCCGAGGCGCAAGCAGGCGATGTCGTCAATGAATTTTCTGCAAGTGAAGAGACTGTGCTAACGCAGCCGCAGCAAGATAAGGCCGTGTCTTACAAAACGCTCAGCGATAATCAGCAAGAAGCCCTTCATGCGATGCTCGACGAGCTTAAGGCGCTGCGCGAGTTTATCTCGTCACAATAATTCAAACGCTTTCATATCTTTGTGTCGATACAGCGTTGACGCGCCCTATTTAAATAGGGTAAAACCGCTTCACATGATCGGAACGTGGCGCAGCCTGGTAGCGCACTTGCATGGGGTGCAAGGGGTCGTAGGTTCAAATCCTATCGTTCCGACCATTTTGTTTTAAAAGCAAGGCTTGTACCATGCAAATTGACCAATCATCTTTTCCTTATCGTCGGATGCGCCGTACGCGCCAGCATAACTGGTCGCGCAACTTAGTGCGTGAAAATGCATTATCAGTTAACGACCTTATCTGGCCTGTGTTTGTTATTGACGGGCAGGGGCAGCGCGAGGTTGTTCCCTCAATGCCGGGCGTAGAGCGTTATTCGGTTGATATCTTGCTAGATGAAATTCAAATCGCCGTTGACCTTGGCATTTCTGCTGTTGCGCTTTTTCCATCGGTTGATGGCGCGCTGCGTACGCCGATGGGCGAGGAAAGCTATAACGCAGATAATTTAGTATGCCGCGCTGTGAAGGCGATCAAGGCGCGCTTCCCTGATTTGGGCGTAATCTGTGATGTGGCGCTTGACCCCTATACGGATCATGGTCATGACGGGCTGCTTGTGGATGATGTTATTGATAATGACACGACGGTTGAGGCGCTATGCAAGCAAGCAGTGGTACAGGCGCAGGCTGGGTGTGATGTAATCGCTCCGTCTGACATGATGGATGGACGTATCGGCGCAATCCGGAAGGCTTTGGATGAAGCAGGTTGTCAGCATGTCATGATTATGGCCTATGCCGCGAAATATGCATCGGGCTTTTACGGGCCATTTCGTGATGCCGTTGGTTCTGCTGGGCAATTAAAGGGTGCATCAAAATCAACCTATCAAATGGATCCTGCAAACAGTGATGAAGCCTTGCGCGAAGTTGCCCTTGATCTGAATGAGGGGGCGGATATGGTAATGGTGAAGCCAGGGATGCCATATCTGGATATCGCGGCCAAAGTGAAGGAAACATTTAAAGCGCCAACATTCGTTTATCAGGTGAGCGGCGAATACGCGATGCTGCAAGCGGCATTCCAAAATGGCTGGCTGGACGAGCAGCGCGTTATCCTTGAAAGTTTAATGGCGTTTAAACGTGCGGGCTGTGACGGTATCTTGACTTATTTCGCACGAGATGCAGCGCGCAAGTTATCTGAGTAGCTTACGTGAGGGTATTTTAATACCGCACCTTTAATTTGCTGATTTATAACAAAAAATAATGTTGACACATGAGTTGTTATGCGTCATAAAGCGTCCAATCGAAAATATAAAGGATATAAGCGATGGGAACTACATCTATTAAACCTGCTGAGGTTGATAAGAAATGGATTTTGATCGACGCAGAAGGCGTAACGCTAGGCCGTATGGCAAGCTTGATCGCAATGCGTCTACGTGGCAAGCACAAGCCACAATACACACCGCACGTTGACTGTGGTGATTTTGTAATCGTAATTAACGCTGAAAAAGTTCACCTTACAGGTAACAAGCGTCAAGATGACATCTTCTACTGGCACACTGGTTATCCTGGCGGTATCAAAGAGCGCAGCAAAGGCCAAATCTTGGACGGCAAGCACCCTGAGCGCGTAGTTGAAAAAGCAGTTGAGCGTATGTTGCCACGTGGTCCTTTGGGCCGCAAAGTTTTCAGCAACTTGCGTGTATATGCAGGCGCTGAGCACCCACATGAAGCGCAAAAGCCAGAAGTTCTGGATGTTGCTGCGATGAACCCAAAGAACAAGCGCTAGGATTTGAAGGATACAAATAATGACTGATACAGTAAAAGATTTGAAAGATTTGAAAGGTGCTGTTTCTGCGGCTGAAGCAACAGAAACTCCTGTAGAAACACAAAACGAAGCGCCAAAGCGTGAAAAAGAAATCGATGCGCAAGGCCGTTCATACGGTACAGGCCGTCGTAAAGACGCGGTTGCACGTGTATGGCTTAAGCCTGGCACAGGTAAAGTAACAGTAAATGGTCGTGACCAAACTGAATACTTCGCACGCCAAACACAGCGCTTGGTTCTTAACCAGCCTTTCTTGATCATCAACGGCGTTGGCAAATATGACGTAACTTGCACAGTTAAAGGCGGCGGTCTTTCTGGTCAAGCGGGCGCAGTTCGCCACGGTATTTCACGTGCTCTTGAAAAGTTTGAGCCTGAATTCCGCCCTGCATTGAAAACAGCAGGTATGCTTACACGTGATGCACGTATTGTTGAGCGTAAAAAAGTCGGCAAGCACAAAGCGCGCCGTACAAAGCAGTGGGCAAAGCGTTAATCGCCAAGCTATTTGCTTTATATACTTATTTCCGAAAGGGCAGCGAAGAGGGATCTCTTTTCTGCCCTTTTATTTTGCACAGACCTCTTGTAAGATTGGCGCATGACAAATACGCCTATTATCCTGCCGTTTAACGGTGTTTCTCCTGTAATTTCTGATACGGCTTATATCGCGCCAGGCGCCGTTGTGACTGGTGATGTGACCCTCGGCGAGGAATGCTCGGTGTGGTTTAATGCGACTTTGCGCGGGGATGTCGGTGATATTAAAATCGGTGCGCGCTCAAATGTTCAGGACGGCAGCGTTTTGCATATGACCTCTACAACGCAAGGGACTTATATTGGTGACGACGTGACCATTGGCCACATGGCGTTGCTACACTCATGCACGATTGAAAATGAATGCTTGGTTGGGATGCAGTCATGCATTTTGGATAATGCGCGCATGGAGACGCAATCAATGCTGGCGGCGGGGGCGTTATTAACGCCGGGGAAAGTGGTGCCAAGTCACCAATTATGGGCAGGGCGTCCTGCGCGCTATGTGCGCGATCTAACGCCCGAGGAAATTGCCTTTTTCAAGAAATCCGCTGATAACTATGTCCGCAACGCGGCGGGATACCGTTAAGGTCTATCCGCCCATGATAAGGGTGTTTTTATCGTTTAATAGGGTTGCGGGTTCGCTGCTTGGAAGAATGTTGCTGGATGCATTGATTGTATCAGCGGACGATGCCACTGTTTTTACGCCATCTGCTGCGGATGCGACGAATTCTTGAGTGATTCCTAGCATATCCCTAATAGGATCTGTGATCATGGCGACGCCAGGCTCTACAGCATCAAATAACGGTCCCCAAACTGCGCTGCCTATTTGGGCGATGTGTTGTCCCGGCCCTAGGTGTGTCCACACATACGCGAAAAAGGGGTCTAGCAACAGCATTGTTCCTGCTGCAACAGCGGCTGTTTTAAAAATGCCGCTAAGGCTCCACCCTTTGTCTTTCTTTTTTTTGTCTTCTTCTGCCATTTTTTTTACCTAAATGCTCAAAAAAAATGTTGTGCTTGTTTTTTGATGATGATAATCATTCTCATCATTAAGCATTTTTGCGCAAGGTAATCAATATAAATTTTATGAAAAAAATGAATGGATTATAAAGATGGAAGATAATAAGGGCGTATTCAATAAGCTTGCAAAGGTGACAAGGGCTGGGGCTTTGGTTGCTGCGATGGCAACGGTATCGCCGCCTGCCGAGGCATCTGCAACGGATGTGGTCGTGGAAAATGGAAAGTTTGGCGTTGTTATTAAGCGCCCATCAGGAGATCGTGATCCAAATGGACCAGAATTTGTGATTACTTACAGCAAGATGTATAAAGGTGACTATACATATGACAAAGATGGTGTGCAGGGGCGTGCGATTGATGTTGATGATTTGGTTGTCTCTAAAGATGACCCTACGAAATGGATATTGACGGCCCGCTTCTTGGCGCGTGCGGCCGATATTGCGGATGGATCTAGTTTTGATGGCGCGTTCAAGCAAACAGGCCGAGCGGTAACGTCAAAAGATTTTTTGCAAAAATATGCGATGCACATTAATTCTGCTCATCATAAATGGGCAGAGGTTCAGGCTGTGCTGCAATATGCGCAGACACATTATCCTCCAACTCCATCTCAATAAGATGTTTTCCGATGAATGATGAAGCGGTGATCATAAAAAACAAAGGGGAAGCGACGTTGCCTGTCGAACATCGCCTTGGCGTGAAGGGTAAAGTGATGATGCCTGAGCATTTAGTGCGCGCAGCATCCAACCATGGTCTGTTGATTGCCAAACGCCGTTTAGAGGACGAATATCATTTAAAATCAGAGCAGGGACATAATGTCGCCACAATTTTACCTGGTGTCGTGCAAGGAGAGAACCCTTTAACATTTCTAGAGTTGAAAGCAGCGCTCGAGAAGCTGCATCAACCGCTAAGGCACATATCGAGCAATCTATCTGCCGCAAAGCATCAAGTGAATTTAGACGAGATCGTTGATTCTGAAATCGACTTATCGATGAGGCCAGAATTTGTCGGGCGTACCCAGTCGTTGAAAGACTCTGTTACGGCAACAAGTAATCGTATCTATAGATTGCGAAACGCAGAGATTGAGGGGGGAAGTCAAAAATTACATGATAATTTTTATCGTATAATTGGTTTTATCTCAAAAGGCTCTCTCAAAGAAGAGGGGCTTAATAAATCTGAGCAAAGTGATTATGATGATCATGATGACGGCTGCGAAGTTGTAGCTGAGGAGCTAGAGCTAGCTGAAGCTAAGAAAAATGCGAGCGAAATATCAGGCTTATTGCTGGAAGGTTTTCGTTTTAGCCGAACACACGGGAAATACCGTTTGGCGCTAGCTCCCGAATTTGCTGAGGGGCAATTTTCAGGCAAGGCACAACAAGAAATTTATGAGCATTTAAAATCGCTTCTCGATCAGGTTAAGCCAGATGTGAACTGGAATGAACCGCCGAAGCATGTTTATCTAAGCGCGATCGAGTTAAATCGTTTTTTTACGTCATTTTATGAAGCTGATTTACAAAGAGAGATACCGTTTCACGAAATGGTTGAAGATGCCTTCCACGAAGAATTAGAGGTGGAAGATGTAAAAAATATACAGCGCATAGCCTCAGAGTTAGAATCGTCTCCATGGCTTGATAAATTGGAAGCGATTCCATCTTTGGCTGAAAAAAATGCCAAGCGGGATATGTTGCAGCTTTCTGCAGGTCTAACCGCATTACAAGCGTTGATAGACAACCCAGAGATGCAAAGCATATGGAAGAAATATAACATCTCTAGTCGCTTGCTTGAAAACCATGATAATGCGTTGGCAACAATGTGTACTGATATTGAGCGTGTGCAGCGCGTGTTGGATCGTAGTATGCAAGCAAGCCGTATGAGCCGTGCGGATCTTGAAGCTGTGATGTTACATTTTCGTGAAACGATCGCAGGTGGACGAGAAATTGTTCAGATTATTAACAATGCGATTGATCAGCCCTTGTATCCTTCCGAACAAGCCAAGCAAAATCAGTCGTATCTTAAGCAATTAGATGCAATTTTGGCTAATGCTAGTCTTGCACCCACTACATTGGTTCGTTCAAACCTTAGTAATGAAACACAAGAAATAGCGCATTATGTGGCGCGCCACACGGGGCAGGAAGGAATCAATGTTGCTAAGGGGGTAAAAGATTTTGTACAAGATTTTGGTGGCGAAATATCAGATTTTGTTGCTAAAAACAAAATCTTGACCGTCAGCCTCGGCACTGCGTTTTATTTTGCAATGTCTGCTGGCCAGGCTATGGGAGCCGATGCGGGAGCCCCTGCAGATCCATCTTTGGATATGTTAGCGCAAGTTGGTGACGGTGTTATTACCGCAAGCTCTTCTCTTGATCCTAATATGAGCTTGGCAGACATGATGAATGCGCAGGTAGAGATTGTACCAATGGCGCTAGATCTGCAAGAACAAGAGTTTGGATCGCAGGCTGTTAAGGTCTGTCATTTCCATATGCCTGTTAAACTCCCGTATTTCGAGCATTGCCTTGTATCAGATCAAGCTGTTAAGCAGTTTAATGATGGTTATGAGCTGTTAAAAGGACCGTTGAATGCGATTCTTGATGCTCCCGCGGAGAGCCTTGGCAATATGGTTTCGGGAAACTCTGATCATCAAGCCTTGTTCGGAGATCATTTTAAAAATAGTCTGCGTGCTACGGGCGATGTGTGGTTTGTCGCGAATGGATATCAGAATATTGCGCATGCACCTTGGGCTGCTGTAACTGCGACAATGGGGTATAAGTTGGGTGTGCTTCCTTCTATGAAGAAAACATCAGGGCTTATTACACCGTTAATCGATAGTGCGTATAGCCTATCTCAGGATAATAAATATTTGCTCGCGAATATACCAGCCATGGCTTATGGCTATGCAGAGCAAGGAGTGAGCGGCGCCATCATGGCGACAACAATGACGAGTATTGGGGCTTATGGGCTGAACTCTGGACAAAATATATTGCAAAAAGGTGTAGCTAAGATATCTGGACGATACGCGCAGAACAAAGTATTGCAGGCAGCGTCTTATGGGGCTGCGTCTTCCAAGTTTGGATCGCGTGTGGCCTCATATGCCCACCTTGGTGAGGTTAGCGGTTATCACCAAATGGATAGTGGTTTGTATATTCCTGATGAGAAAAGCGTTGCAACGACACCTGAAAGACAAAGTCTAACGGTTCCTCGTGAGCAGGAGGGGGCCGTTTCAATAGATATAGGCGGAAAAACCATAGAAATGAATCTTGATACAGAAAACTTTCAAGATCTGTATCGGGATTTTGTGCAGTGGCGTTTTTTATTGGAGCACGGCGCGAATATTGTAGGGGTAGAGAAAGAGATCAGCATAGGCAGTGAGCAAGCACAATGGGAAAAAGCACAGTTTGAGGCATTTAAGCGCTTGGCTGGTGAAGAAAAGCGGCCCTATAAAAAGATTACTGATTTTAAATATAGCGATTATTTAAAACGCTCTGCGAGCAATGCGATTGATGCTCTCGAGATGTTTGTGGCTGGCGAATTGTCAAAAGAGGCTTTAGCAAGGCAAATACAGGTACCGCTGAATGATATGCTAACGTCTAAAATGATACATCTTAATGATGCGGGCATTGTGTTGGACGCTCAGCAGAAGAACGTTTTGCGCATCAAGGGATCTCAGACTAAACGTCAGTTTGAACGTGATTCTGCGCATAGAGATGATTACTATAAGTTGGCGTTGTTGCGCTACAATGCAAAAAGGTCTTTCGGTAATATTAAAGATATGCCAACGGCATTCAAAGCAGCTGCATCGTTAGGTTTGAAATCTACTGCGGCTGTAGGGATTGTCGCAAAAGTTGGAGGCAGGGACGCGTGGTCAGTTGTGCGAAATGACGCAATTCCTGCTGTGCAACAAGCATGGAATAAAGTTTCACCTGAAACCAAAGGTACGATTATAGGAGCAGGCCTTGCGACAACGGCTTTAGCCGTCGCAACGGATGTTAATCTTGATGTGTATAATGCAGTGAATGATGCAATTCCACATGTTGGCGGTGATGTTGCTCAATCATTGAAGGGGTATTCTGCAGTGACGGCTGATGTTGCTGGTGCGACAACTGCAACCGGGCTGTTTGCTGTCTATAACTTTTTAGAAGATCACATGTTAATCCATATGGGAACGGGTTATGCGTGTATTGTTATGGGCGGCGGCGGTCGCGCGGTGGCATACCCTTTAAGGCAAGTAGGTAAGCTCGGTGAGTTTCTTGCTGAAGAGCTTTCAGACATCTCGGGTGGTTTTGCGGATGCACGCTTGCCATTTAGACATGCAAAAAAACTAACACGTTCAGCAGAGCGCCTGACGAGAGATATTCAAAATTACGATCGCACTTATTTGCCGTCACTCGCCGTTTAGGCCTTCATTTTGACGTAACTGCCTGGCGCGGGCTCAAGTGATTTTTTGATGCTGCGTGCAGGCACTTTTTTACCTGCATATTTCTTTGCCCATTCATGCCAGTGTGGCCACCATGACCCTGCATGTTCTTCTGCGCTGTCCAGCCATGCTTGGGCGTCATCGGGCAGGTCTTTGTTCGTCCAATAGCAGTATTTATTCTTCGCGGGCGGATTAACGACGCCGGCAATATGCCCTGACGCAGCAAGTGTAAATGTACGGTCGGTATTGAGCGATTTTGCGCCATCATAGGTCGCCAGCCAAGGGGCAATATGGTCTTCTTTCGTGGATAAGAAATATGACGGCGTATCAATTTGTGATAAATCAATAGGGGTGTCATTAAGAGTGACGCCGCCAGGGCGCATTAACAAATTATCACGGTACATATTCTTCAAATAAAAGCGCTGCATTTTTGCAGGCATATTTGTTGAATCGTCATTCCAATAAAGCAAATCAAACGGAAATGGCTCGCGCCCCATAAGGTAATTGTTCACAACAAAAGACCAGATCAAATCATTCGAGCGAAGCAATTTAAACGTTTGCTGTAGGCTTTGCGCATCAAACAGGCCTGTGGCTTCAAGTTGTCGGTCGATGACTTCGATTTGTTCGGGGTCAAGGAAAAGCTTTAGCTCGCCAGCCTTGTCAAAGTCTAGAAGCGTCGTCAGGAACGTGGCGCTTGCAACGCGTTTATCCATGTTTTTGCTTTTGAGGTACGAAAGCGTCATCGACAAAAGCGTTCCGCCCAAACAATATCCGACGATATTTAAATCCTCTTCCTCTGTTGCGGCTTCAACGGCGTTCATGGCGGCAAGAACACCTTCCTCCATATAATCCTCAAAGCCTTTTTGCGAAAGCTTGGCGTCAGGATTTACCCATGAGATCACAAAAACGCTGTGTCCTTGGTCGCACGCCCATTTAATGAAGGAGTTTTCAGGCTTCATATCCAAAATGTAATATTTGTTAATCCACGGCGGGACGACCAATAGAGGGCGCTTATGGACCTTGTCTGTCGTGGCCTCATATTGGATGAGCTGAATAAGGTCATTTTGATAAATGACGCTGCCTTTTGTGACGGCAAGGTTCTCCCCAACGTCAAAGGCGCTGTAGTCAGTTGTGCTGATCTGCAGTAATCCATCGCCGCGCTCAATATCCTTGATCAGATTTTCAAAACCTTTAATCAGGTTTTTACCGCCTGATTGGATTGTCTCGCGCAGGACCTCAGGGTTGGTCATGGCAAAGTTGCTAGGTGACATGGCATTGGCATAAAGCTTGGCCGTGAAGGCAAGCTTGTCTTTTTTAAGGTTATCCAGTCCATCCGTATTTGCAATGGCATCGTCAATCCAGTTGCATGTTAAAAGATAGGATTGCTTTAAAAAGTCGAAAACAACATTGTTCTGCCAGTCTTCATCACGAAAACGGCGATCACCCTTTGATGGCGTGACTAGTGGCTTGGCCATTGCATCTTCGTCGCCCAAAAAGCGTAGCGTACTTGTCTGCCAAAGTTCGAACCACTGTGACCAGTACTGCGATTGCATTTGCCAAAACTTATCAGGGTCGTTCAGCAGTTTTTCCATGAACTCGGCATAAACAGGATTGATGTTCATCGGGTCGAGGTTCTTGTTCAGGTAATCTTCATCGAAATAGCGCTGCATTGCGCGCTCGAAAATGGGCTGCGCTTGCTCGTAAATATCAAAGATTGCTTGAGAAAAAGCGACCGGATCAATTGGATGCGTATTTTGCTCTGCTGCTTGGGTGTTCTTGCCTGATGATGTTTGTTTTGAGGCCATGCCGTTTTTACCTGATGAGATTGTGATGAAAACACCATGCCTTATTTAGGAAACTGAAACAACGGCTAAAATTTAAACACTGAAATCTTGTAAAATAAAGCGATGCCCCCTTGATAGAAGAGGGCTTTCACGCCTATGATGCCTGTGAATGAAATGTAAACGGAATTGATATGCGACTATTTTTAATGATGGCATTAGTAATGATCGGTGGTTGCACATGGTTGCGAGGAGATGCTACGCCAGAAGAGCCTCCTGTAATTGTAGAGCTAACCCCGCCAGAGAAAACAAATGCATCGTTTGGAAACGACGCGATGGATGCACTGCCGGAATTCGAGGCGCAGCCAGTTTATCAAAATATGGTGGAGCCTAAGCCATATTATCCACTGATGAAGGGATTTCGCGTCGATAAAAGCGTCGCCGTCTATCCACTAGACGATTGGCAGCCACATCACTATTCAAAATAAATACATAAAGACGATTAAGAGGGTAATATGACATCATTGAAAATCGGGGTCGCTGGACTTGGTACAGTTGGGATCTCCGTTTTAAAAATTCTAGAGGACAACAAAGCCACAATTCGAAATCGTGCAGGCAGCGCGATTGAAGTCGTCGGTGTGACCGCGCGCAATAAAAATGCCAAGCGCCCAATGGATATTTCTGCGTATACATGGTTTGACGATGCGCAAGACATGGTCGCGCATTGTGATGTACTTGTCGAGCTGATCGGCGGATCAGATGGCATTGCATATAAACTAGTGAAAGAAGCGCTCAGCAAAGGTGTGAGCGTCGTGACCGCTAATAAGGCGATGATCGCACATCACGGGCTTGAGCTTGCGACGCTGGCCGAGGAAAATAACTGTAATTTGATGTTTGAAGCCGCCGTTGCAGGCGCAGTGCCGATTGTTAATGCAATCCGCCACAGCTTCACTAGCGATAAAATTACAGGCGTGCATGGCATTTTAAACGGCACATCCAATTATATCCTGACGCAAATGCGTGAAACAGGGCGCGATTTTGCCGATGTTCTCAAAGACGCACAGGATAAAGGCTATGCCGAGGCAGACCCAACATTCGATATCGAAGGCGTTGATGCCGGTCATAAGGTTGCTATCCTTGCTGCGCTGGCCTTCGGGACGCAGCCAGACTTTAGCGGCGTGCATATGACAGGTATCTCAAGCCTGACAGAAGAAGATTTCCACTTCGCGGGCGAGCTTGGCTTTAAAATTAAACTGCTTGGCAGCGCAGAAATGCATGACGATCGCGTTTTACAAATTGTCGAGCCGTGCTTCATCCCAGACGGCAGCCCTTTTGCCGCAATCGAAGATGCGTATAATGCGGTATATTGCGAATGTGAATATGCAGAAACGCCTTTGATGTCAGGCCTTGGTGCCGGCGGCGATGCAACTGCGTCATCTGTTGTTGGTGATATTGTGGCCTTGGCCCGCGGCGAAAGCGCACCAGTCTTCGGCGTGCCAGTATCAAGCCTGAAAAAAGTAGGCAGCTTTGACCCGCGTGAAGTCGAAAGCCGCTATTACATACGTTTCAATGTAAAAGATAAGGTTGGCGTTATGGCGGATATTTCTGCTATCTTGCGTGACCATGGCATTTCAATTGAAACCATGATACAGCTTGGACGCTCGCCAGAGCAAAACGTCAATGTTGTTATGGTGACACATGATGCCCTGCGCGAGGATGTGAATACCGCGAGTGATCTTATCTCTCGCCTTGATGTGATCTTCGGAGAGCCTTGCATCATCCGAATTGAAGAAGATTTTTAAAAAGAAAGACCGAAAGTAAAACAATGGAAAGCACAGCAAAAAAATCACCATCTGCACAAGATGAAATCATTATGGACCGTAACCTCGCGCTTGAGGTTGTTCGCGTAACAGAGGCTGCGGCGCTTGCGGCGTCTTCGTTGACAGGACGCGGTGATGAAAAGGCTGCCGATGCGGCGGCTGTTGACGCGATGCGCAGTTCTTTTAACGGCCTGCACATGCGTGGCCGCGTTGTTATCGGCGAAGGCGAACGCGACGAAGCGCCAATGCTTTATATCGGTGAAGAAGTTGGTGATGGTCACGGCCCTGAAATTGACATCGCACTTGACCCGCTTGAAGGCACAACAATCACTGCAAAGGGCGGCAATAACGCACTTGCAGTTGTTGCGATGACAGATAAAGGCGGCTTTTTGAACGCGCCTGATACGTATATGGATAAAATTGCGGTTGGCCCAGGCATTGATCCATCTATTTTGGATTTGGATGCACCAATCAGCGATGTCCTGCAAAAGCTTGCCAAGGAAAAGGCCTGTAAAATCGAAGAATTGACTGTGTGCATTCTTGACCGTCCGCGCCACGATCACTTGATCCAAGGCGCGCGCGAAGCAGGCGCACGCATCAATTTGATCCAAGACGGTGATGTAAGCGCCGTAATCGCCACAACAACGCCTGACACTGGCATTGATTTATATGTGGGTCAGGGCGGCGCACCAGAAGGCGTTCTTGCCGCGGCGGCGCTACAGTGTATTGGTGGTTCGATGCTGGGCCGTTTGGTCTTCCGCAACGATGACGAGCGCGCACGCGCGGATCGTTGGGGTATTACTGACCTGAACCGCGTATACAAAACAGATGACCTTGCAAAAGGTGATAATGTAATGTTCGCGGCAACTGGCGTAACTGACGGTTCAATGCTACGCGGTGTACGCCGTTTTGCAGGTGGTGCAAAAACATCATCACTTGTGATGCGCTCAAAATCAGGCACAGTCCGTTATATCGAGGCAACTCATAACTTTAATCGTAAAGACTGGGTGAAAATCTAGGACTATGACGGCGCAAGGCACGCGGCGCTCTCTTTCCGGGGCGCAATGGAGATTTGGTGAGCCTGACATGCAGCAGGTTCACATTCTAACCCAGCGTCATGCCTTACCCGAATATATTGCAAGATTACTTGTATTGCGCGGGATATCTGATGAAGATGTACCCGCGTTTTTAAATCCGACCTTTCAAAATGACTTGCCAGCACCGTCTTTATTCGCAGGTATGGATCAATGCGCACAAGACGTGGCGCGCGCCATTCAGGCACAAAAGAAATTCGCCATTTTTGGTGATTTTGACGTCGATGGCGCAACATCATCGGCAGTGGCTTATCGCTTTTTAAAGGCGTGCGGCATCGAGGCGCCAATCTATATCCCTGAGCGTTTAACAGAAGGCTACGGCCCGAACGAACAAGCCTTACAGTCCTTACGCGATCAGGGGGTAGAGGTTTTGTTGATGCTGGATTGCGGGACAGGTGCGAAAGATACCATTGCCGCAGGTCAGGACATGGGGCTGCAAATTGTTATCCTTGATCACCATGAGGCCGGATCAGACCTGCCGCCTGCTTGGCACGTTATTAACCCAAAGCGCAAAGACGATGGCAGTGGCCTTGATATGCTTGCCGCGGTTGGTGTGACTTTTTATTTTTGTATTGCCGTGAATGCGCAGCTTAAAAAAGATGATTTTTACAATAAAAACAACATTAAAACGCCAAATCTTAAAGAGTTAATTGATCTTGTTGCGCTTGGAACTGTGTGTGACATGGTGCCCCTGGTTCATGTGAACCGCCTGTTTGTTAAGCAGGGGTTCAAGCAAATGGATTCCTTGTCTAACGAGGGGGTCAATGCACTTGCGTCCGTGTCAGGAATTGCGCCGCCCTTTACGCCCTATCATGCGGGCTATGTTTTAGGGCCGCGCGTCAATGCAGGGTCGCGCGTGGGGAAGTCATCGCTTGGGGCTCAGCTTTTTACCCTTGGCGCAGACGCCGCAAAAGAGGCAGAAAATATTGCGTGGACGTTAAATGACTGCAACGCTAAGCGCAAAGACATGCAATCCGCAATGGAGGCCGAAGCGCTTGCTATGGTGGATCAGACAGGTGCATCAGATGACACGGTGATTATCGTCGCGCGTGAGGGATGGCATTCAGGCCTAACAGGACTTGTTGCAGGCCGCCTGAAGGAGCATTACGGCAGGCCCGCCTGCGTCATTTGTTTAGAAGACGGTCTCGGCAAAGGGTCAGGGCGCAGCATCGATGGCATCCACCTTGGCCAAGTTTTCATCGATGCAATGGATAAAGGCCTCATTACCAAAGGCGGCGGCCACGCAATGGCAGGCGGCTTTACCCTAAACGAGGATCAAATTGATACCTTCAAATCCTTTGTGCAGGATCACGTGAACGCGCAAATCAACAGTGAATTGCCAACTGTATCGTACGATATCGAAGGCGTGGTTTCGGTGCGCGGGGCATTGAACCTTGAAAATGCGAAACGCCTGCATGAGGAAATCGGCCCATTTGGTATGGGCTTTGAAGAGCCGCTTTTCTTGCTTAAGGGCGTGCGCATCATCAGTGCCGATATTGTCGGCGGTGCGCATGTGCGCCTGTTGCTCAGCGATGCAGAGGGCGGTGCGCGGATCAAGGCGATGGCATTTCGCGCTGCTGGGACAAACATGGGCGAGGCGCTGATAAAGCAAAAGCATCAATCCTTTGACATCGTAGGGCAGCTTAAGATAAATAGCTGGCAAGGCCGTGAAACGGTCGAGCTTCATGTGCGTGATGCGCGCATTGCGGAATAAAAGAACGAAGACTTGCGTAAAAATAAGGGGATGTAATGATCGAAGCCTATAAAACTCTGCATCATGTGGTGACATCGTATTTTGGACTGTTCATGATTGGGGCAATGCTGGTGGCGCTTGTTTTGCCCTTTGACATGTTGATCCCCTCAAGCGGCATTCCCTATTTAATGTTTGGCGTGGTCTTTTTTGCCGCGAGTAAAATTAAACCAGATGATATTAAAGCGCTGCATTTTGGGGATATCGCAGGCATTTATATCCTGCGCTTTTTGGCAGTGCCGTTTGCGGGTTTCTTCCTCGCGCAGTGGTTTGTGCCCGATTATAAATTTGCTGTTTTATTGCTGTTATTTTTGCCGTCGGCGGCGACATTGCCTGCGGTAACAATGATTTTAAAGGGAAACCCAATGGTTGCTCTTGGCCTTTTGGCGCTGACCAGTGTATTGGCGCCTTTTGTTATTCCTGCAGGCTATGGCTTTTTATCTGGCGCAGAGATTAGCATTGATAGTTGGAGCATGTTTAAAAGCCTTGCCTTTATGATTTTGGCGCCGATTGTTCTGTGTTCTGTTTTGTACAAAACTACGCCCAAAATCATGCCGCACTTGCGTGAAAACGCATCTTTTATGTCGATCTTTTTGATTATGCTGATCATCATGGTGATCGTTTCTGCGAAAAGCACATACTTCATCGAAAACCCGATGGTGGTTTTGCATGCCGTAGTGCTGGGACTGGTGATCTATGCGGCGCTTTATGCGCTTGGCTGGTCGCTTTTCGGTCATAAGCCCGCGCGCGAACGCATCAGTTATTGCTTGGCCTTTGGCAATACAAATATCTCAGTTGGAATATCGCTGGCCTTTATGTACCTGCCCGAGCGTGAAATGCTCGCCATGGTGTCGTGGGAAATCGCGTGGATTACATCCTTATCTGCCGCGCAATATGCACTATCAAAAGTAAAGCAGCGATGATAGAATCCCGATTCATAAATATTTCATTTTCTTATCAAGGGTTATCATGGAAGTAGGGCTTATAGAGGCATTTATTTTGGCAGGCGGCGCAATTGGTTTCGGATCAATGCTGCTCGTCAAAGGGGGCGACTGGACTGTTGATGCCGCCGTTTACGTGGCGCAGCGCTTTGGAATCTCTCAGTTAATCATCGGCTTTACGATTTTGGCGTTTGGAACCTCACTGCCCGAACTGATCGTTTCGATCCTATCAAACTTGCGCGGCTCACCGGGGATTGCCGTTGGTAACGTTCTAGGGTCAAATATCGCAAATATTGCCTTTATTATTGGTTTTGTGGCCATTGCTTCGCCGCTTGTTAAGCGCTCAAAGGCGATTGCACGTGACTTGGTGTTTATGTTGTTGGTGACATGCTTATTTGCAGGGCTTCTTGTCTATGGATATATTGGCTATCTTGCAGGGGCAGGGATGCTCGCACTGTTGTTTAGTTATATCTTTTACCAATATTATGCCGCCACCCATGGCGAAGAAATCCCAGAAGGCGAAGATGATGAAGAGCCCGGATTTCAATCTATGGGCCGCGCCTTAATCTTTCTAGGCCTAGGCTTGTTTGCCATCGCCATCGGGGCAGAGTTTCTTGTGCGCGGCGCGCGTATTGGCGCGCTGGCAATCGGCGTGCCTGAATCTGTTATCGCGCTCAGCTTGATTGCATTTGGAACTTCATTGCCCGAGCTTTCAACGTCGCTTATTGCTGCCAAAAAAGGGCACAGCGACATGGTTTTCGGTAATATTATTGGCTCTAACGTCTTTAATATCTTGATGATTATGGGCGTTGCATCCCTTGTGCGCCCCATTTCGTCATCGATGTTTGCCGAGCAACTTGTAAACTTTGATGTTTGGGTGACCTTAGCGGTAAGCGTTATCTTTGCTGCGATTTTGTTCGCGCGCAAATCAATCGGACGTTATGTCGGGATGACGATGTTTGCAGGATATATTCTTTACAATATCTATATTTATGCGATATACGTCACACCATGAGTAACCGCCGCCGTAAAGCCATTGTTTGGGCCGTCTTGTTGTCCGAGGGAACGCACATCTTTTGCTGCGTTCTGCCGACAATCTTTAGCTTGCTTTCATTGTTATCAGGCGCAGGCATGATTGCTGTTATGCCGGCTTCAATGGTGAAGATGCATGATGTTTTGCACCATTATGAATTGCCTATGATTATCTTTTCTGCCTTTATCTTGGTGGCTGGATGGGCGCTGCATTGGTATAGCCAAAAAATTGATTGCCATGATACAGGCTGCGGTCATGGCCCTTGCGATACCAAAAAGAATAATACGCATATTTTGCTCATGATCGCGAGCGTCCTATTCGTTGTCAATGTGAGCGTGTACACTGCGTTTCACCGTCATAATGCCTTACAAAAGGCTATAACTGTGCCAGTGGAAAGCGACGATCACGCCGTGCACGATCATTAAAACTTAAGCGTACTATCGCCGAGGTCTACGCTGCGGTAAAAGCAGCTCTCTCGCCCTGTATGGCAACTAATCTCTGTGCCATCTTGCCCTGCAGGCATATCCACTTCAATCCAAATGCAGTCTTGGTCACAATCTGTGCGCATGGCGACGATGGTCTGTACATTGCCACTGGTCGCGCCCTTGTGCCAAATTTCTTGGCGGGATCGTGACCAATAATGCGCTTCGCCTGATTGAAGGCTTAGTTTAAGGCTCTCTTCGTTCATATAGGCCATCATTAAAACACCCTTGGTCTTATGACTTGTAACGATGCAGGGAATAAGGCCTTTGGCATCAAATTGAGGCAAAAAACGTGTTCCTTCCTCTAATTCGGCTTTTTCCATTGCTTTTTTCTCCTTTTCTCGTTATACGGCTCACATGTCATTTGAAGAACTAGGATTAAGCGAAAATCTTTTAAAAGCAATAAAAGATTGCGGATATGAAACACCAACCCCCATCCAAGCGGGAGCAATTCCCCATGTCTTGATGGCGCGTGATGTTGTGGGGCTTGCTCAAACTGGTACAGGTAAAACCGCTAGTTTCACATTGCCGATGATTGAAATCCTTGATGGTGGCCGCGCTAAAGCGCGTATGCCACGCTCTCTTATCTTAAGCCCAACGCGAGAGCTTGCCGCGCAAATCGCTGAAAACTTCGAGATGTATGGCAAATATACAAACCTATCAATGGCATTGCTTGTCGGCGGTGTTTCGATGGACGAGCAAATTAAAAAGCTTGATCGCGGCGTCGATGTTCTGATTGCCACGCCAGGGCGTTTGCTTGATTTATTTGAGCGCGGCCGTATTTTGCTAACAGATATTAAAATCTTGGTCATTGATGAAGCGGACCGCATGCTTGATATGGGTTTTATTCCCGACATTGAAAAAATCGTCAGTAAATTATCACCAATGCGCCAAACATTATTGTTTTCTGCAACGATGCCTGCGGCGATTAAAAAGCTTACCGAAAAATTCCTCAGCAACCCGCGTGAAGTATCCGTATCTGCGCCTGCTTCTACGGCCAAAAATGTTGAGCAATTTATGATTTGGACGCATAAACGCGCCAAAGATGATGAGCTTTTTGCATTGATCGAGCAGGAAAACCCAGGGACGGCCTTTATTTTCTGTAACCGTAAACGTGATATTGATGGCCTGTGCAAGGCTTTGCGCGCGCGCGGATATGATGCAAAGGCGCTTCACGGTGATATGGACCAAAAAAGCCGTACCAGCACCCTTGAAGAGCTTCGTGACGGTAATGTGCGTTTCCTCGTATGCAGTGACGTTGCAGGGCGCGGCATTGACGTTGATCACATCACACATGTGTTTAACTATGATGTGCCAATGAACGCCGATGACTATGTACACCGCATTGGCCGCACTGGCCGTGCAGGCCGTAAAGGTCGTGCCTTTATGCTCGCAGACAAAAAATATGATGAAAAATTTGTGGCTGCGATCGAAGAAATTATCAAAAAACCTGTCCCTGTGCAGGAGCCTTTGGTGCAAAAAAACGCCAAGAAAATAGCAGCGCCAGAAAAAAGCGCAAAGCCCGCCAATAAAAATAAAAAACCGCGCGGAAAAGACCGTGTACAGGATGAGGAAATCGTCGGCTTTGGCGATGACATTCCGTCGTTTATGAAGTAAAAGAATCCTTATGGGATTCGCGCGTTTTCAATGTAAAATTATCACAATTTTTGTGCTTGTAATGATGCCGCTATGCGCACGTGCGCAGGTGATGATTGGCTATTCTCCGCTTGAGATGCGCGCCGCGCAAACCCGAACGCAAAGTAAACAGCAAACGTCTGTCCGTTCAGCCCCGTCTGCATCAGCGCCAGTGGCCACAGCGCAATCTCAATATGCGTCAGTAACACAACGTCAACCGGTCCAGCAGACAAGACCGCAGCCGCGCGCACAAAAACAAGAAAAAGCGCCAGTAGACTTTCAGGCGGATAAGCTTGATTATGATGAAACATCTAAAATCATTACGGCAACCGGTAATGTTTTCCTGACGCAAGATGACCGCATTGTTCGCGCCGATAAGGTTGTTTATGATTTAAACAGTGATACGGTCAATGCCTATGGGCACGTGGTATTAAATGAGCCTAATGGTGACGTACACTATTCGCAGAATCTTCTGCTGCGCAATAAATTTAAAGACGGTGTTGTCGATCATCTCACCAGTGTTCTTAGTGATGGATCACGATTTACCTCAGAAAAAGGGCACCGCGTTAACGGTGAAAAAACGGTGATGCGTGATGCTAGTTATACGTCGTGCGAGGCGTGTAAAGAGAACCCTGATGCCGCGCCAGCATGGCAAATCAAGGCGAGTAAGGTAACCCACCATAATCACGAGCAACGCATTAGCTATAACAATGCTCGTTTTGAGGCCTATGGGGTACCATTTTTATATGTGCCATATTTTTCTCACCCTGATGGTACTGTTGAACGTAAAAGTGGTTTTCTCGCACCTAATGCTGGCTTTAAAAGCGATCAGGGCATGATGTTAAGTAACCGTTATTACTGGGATATCGCCCCAGAGCAAGATGCAACAATTGGTTTGATGGCGTTCAGCCAAGAGGCACCTTTGCTTCACGGTCAGTGGCGCCGTCGTTGGGATAACGCGGCAATGGAGCTTAATGCAGGCATTACACATTCTGGATACACAGATTCCGTCGCTGGCAATGAAGTTGAACAAGATGATACTTTGCGCGGTCATTTTCAAGGTGAGTTTCTGTGGAATATGAACGATAAGTGGCGCAGTGGGGCAGAAATAAACTGGGCCTCAGATGACCAGTATATGAACCAATATGATTTTGAAGATGAAGACATCCTAGTGTCAGATTTTTATGCAGAACGCTTTTCTGACCGTAATTACGGCGCAGTACATTTTCTTTCGTTCCAAGATACGCGCATTTTAGAAGAGCCCGTTGACCAGCCCGAGGTTATTCCTGAAATACTCGCTAACTTCCAAGGGGATCCAGGTAAAGTGCCTCTTATTGGAGGAAGCTGGTTTGCAAATACTAGCTATCTTGGATTGCGCCGTGAAGGCGATGACGAGCAAGACGTTGACCGCTTAAGTTTTGAAGGTGGCTGGAAACGTCACTTCGTGTCAGATTATGGTTTGGTAACTGATGCGACTCTCTCGGCTAGGCAAGATTTTTACCACCAAAGGGATTTGAACGGTGCAGGTGTTAATCCTGGGGAAAGCTCGGATGCAACAGAGGTGCGAATGTTTCCTCAGGCGCATATTGTAACCAGCTATCCTGTTGTGAAAAATGGTGAGGCTTACCAAACGCGCATTGAGCCTGTAGTAGCATTCACGGCTGCGCCAAATATTAATGTATCCAGTAAAATTCCAAATGAAGACAGTCAAGATGTACAGTTAGATGCAGATAACTTGTTTAACGCGAATAGATTTCCCGGCCTTGACCGTGTAGAAGATCAATCGCGCATAACTTATGGTATCCGTAATGGATATCACTTTTATAACGGTGGCGACATCAGAACATTTCTCGGGCAAAGTTATCGCTTTGAAGACGATGACAATCCGTTCCCAACTGGGTCAGGCCTTTCACAGCGATCGTCAGACGTTGTTGGAAGTATTGAAGCAGCCTTAGACGGGTATAATATTGACTACCGTTTTCAATTGGATAGTCGTCATTTAAATTCAAACAGGCATGAGGTTGATGCCGGTGCGGATTGGGGGCGTTACAATCTCTCTACACAGTATCTGTATGCAAAAAGTATTGCAGGTGGTGACTTTGATGTAAGTCGTGAGCAAATCAAAGTCGATGCCGGGTATTATTGGAATGAGCAATGGCGCTCACGCGCAGGAGTTGTGAATGACTTTGGTGAGTCAGAGGGCTTGCGTAGAGCTTATCTAGGTCTAGAGTACTATGGGCAATGTGTATCTTGGGGGCTTGTTGCGGAACGTAACTACACTGATGATATTTCTGGTGAGAGTGATTTAGAAATATCTTTTAGGTTGGGGCTTAAAAATCTTGGTGAATTTGAGCGCTCTGAGTGGAATAATTAATGTTTACGTGATACAACATGCTATTATAACGAACAAAAAGTACCTGTAAGCGTGGATTTTTCTTTGCCTGCCGATTTTCATATGATGTTTGTGCTGATTTTGACGGTGTTTTCCGTCATCGCGTTCGTGCGCGAGCGTCTGCCTGTTGAGGTCGTCAGTATTGGTATATTCGCGTTTTTGCTACTGTTTGGCCATCTTTTTCCTTATGAATTAGCCGACGGCAAGAATGGCTTGAATGCAGATGATATTCTCGCCGGCCTTGCTAATCCTTCTTTGATCGCAGTAATGGCGCTGCTTGTGATGGGACAAGCGCTTGTGCAGACAGATACTCTGCGCTTTATTACGGCGGGGTTTGCGCACGCATCCAAGCCGCCTTATACGCAAATTGCGCTCTATGCGACCTTTATATTTGTTATGGTGATGAGCGCCTTTGTCAATAACACGCCATTGGTTGTAATCGCTATTCCGCTAGTTCAGGCCTTAGCGCACGCAAGTTCAATCTCGGAAAGCCGTATGATGATACCGCTCAGCTATGTCGCTATTCTGGGCGGTATGACCACCGTTATTGGATCATCCACAAACCTGCTTGTGTCCAGTAAAATGGTTGAGCTTGGCTACGAGCCGCTTAGCTTCTTTGCATTTGTTGTGCCTGGGGTGGTACTGGCCGCAGTTGGTTTTGTTTATGTTGTTTTAATCCTGCCTAGATTTATGAAAGACCGAGTGAGTATGGCGCGCGGCCTTGTCAGTGACACAAAAGAATTTATTGCGGAGCTCGACGTCGCCGAAGGCAGTAAACTAATCGGCGCGCAATGTGAAAATGGACGCTTTGCTCTGCTCGGTGATTTGAACGTGCGCATGATTCAGCGCGGCGGTCAGCTTCTCTTGCCACCATTTGAAGAATACACAATCTCCGCAGGTGATGTTTTGATTGGCTCTGCAACGCGTAAAGAACTTACGAAGATTTTGTCGAGCTATCCGGGTTCATTCTTGCCTGAGGAAACTGACGCGCCAGAAGAAGGTGCGGAAGAGCGCCGTCAAGAAGACCGCGTCCTAGCCGAGATTATGGTGACGCCTGCGTCGCGCTGTTTAGATATGTCGGTTGAACTTGCCGCGCTTGATAAAAAATATGGCCTAACAATTCTGGGGATTCAGCGCCGTGCGCGTATTGTCCGCAGAAGAATAGGGCGCATCCGTCTTGAGGCAGGGGATGTTCTGTTGGTATCAGGCGTGCGTAAAACTATTGATGCGCTGCGCGATAATACCGACTTTATTGTCTTATCTGGGTCAAAGCGTGACTTGCCAACACCAGCCAAAGCACCAATCGCTGCTGGTGTGTTTTTGTCAATTATTACCATGGCCAGCCTTGGCATTTTGTCCATTCCGATTGCCGCGATTACGGGCGCCGTGATTATGGTCGCGACAGGATGTCTGAATATCCGTCAGGCTTTGCGCGCAATGGACCGTAAGATTTACTTGCTGGTGGCCTCTATGCTGGCGCTCGGCACGGCTATGCAAAATACAGGCGGCGTTGAGTTTATTGCCGATGTATTGCTGCATTTGCCTGTCAATCATACGCCATTTAGTATCCTGGCAGGGTTTTTCTTGCTTGTTGCTATCTTAACGAATTTGCTCAGTAACAATGCCTGTGCGATTTTATTTACGCCAATTGCAATTAACTTGGCCGAGACATTGCATATGCCACTGGAATCCAGCTTTAGCCTGTCATATGTCTTTGCCGTGACAGTGATCTTTGGTGCGAACTGTTCCTTTGCATCGCCAATTGGTTATCAGACAAACTTGCTGGTGATGGGGCCTGGACATTACCGCTTTAGCGACTTTATTCGCGCAGGCGTGCCACTGATTTTATTGCTTTGGGTAACGTTTATGTTCTTACTCAAGTTCTATTTCGGTGTTTAACCGGCTAAGCAGACCGACCAGAGCTTCCAGTTCTTCACCTTCTATTTTATTAAGCGCGATATACTCATTCCAAAGGCTTTGAGTAGGCGTATGGATGCGCGTGCTTGGCGTGTCGCCTTGCGTTGTTAGTGCAAGCTCAAGACCTTCTAGACCAAGTGAATGGGCGCTCAGGAAGATTTCAGAAAGGTTGTTTTCGTATTTATATGTCATGGATGCATTTTGCCACGGCAAAGACCCAAGACGCATGCCGCCAGAGCGCAATTCAGAAAATAGGGACAGCCCATCGCGGCTATATGCGGCGCGTCCCCATCCACTAAGGCGTGTCATATCAATGCTGAGGTCAGGAATACTGACTTTGCCGCGCTCAAACTGCGTTTCTGCATTGATAAAATCCTTGGATAAACTGCCGCTGCCTGTGCCGCTTAGACTCAGATAGCGTTGCTGCGTCTCAAAGCGGCTTTGGAATTCATACAGGGGCTTTTCATGAGGTTGACTGGTTAAAGATGCCGTCATATCCATATACAGCGTAATGCCGCCATATTCCTCGGTCAAAATGGTGATTTCGGCGTCGCGTAAGTGCAGGGATTTTATGCGCAGGCCTAAAAAGCGTTCAATCCCGCGCGTGCCAAGCCATCCATCTAAGGTGAGGGTGTTATCTGTACCAGTAGAAGCGATAATATCAGCACCTTGAATGATAACCTTGTTAAATGCACCTTGCACAAGGCCAAGTGGCGTGAACAGGAATGTAAGCTCTTTAATCGTGTTTATATTATCGGGATCAAGGCTAACATTTTCGAAGCGTATAAAATCAATGCCAACATGCGCAGGTGGCAAAGCAATCGTTTCAAGTGTTTTACCGCGCCCATGCAAGTGGTGGAGTGCCACCGACTGGATCAAAAAAGGTAAAGAGGCATAAAGGCCAGCAAGACACCCTGCAAGCAGGCTTAAAAAAGCAATCGTTTTAATGTGCGTCTTAGACATCAATATTGTCTACAAATTCGGCATTATCCTGAATGAATTGAAAACGTTTATCCGCATTTTTACCCATCAAACGCTCAACAAGGTCTTTGACCTCGGCTTGTGGGTCGATATCCATGATATCAGAATCCTCGGCAATATCCCCGCTAAGACCAAGATCTGCGCTTGCCATGGCCGCAACGGGCAGGGTTACGCGCAGTAAAATACGGCTTTTAGGGTCCATTGTCGTTTCTTTAAGCTGCTTGGCGGGCATCTCGCCCAAACCTTTAAAGCGGCTGATTTCAACCTTCTTTTTGCCTTTGAACATGCTGGCCATTAATTCGTCTTTATGCTCGTCATCGCGGGCATAAGCGCTCAGCGAGCCACTAACAAGACGGTAAAGCGGAGGTTGCGCAATGTATAAGTGACCTTGCTCGATAAGTGGGCGCATTTTAGAGTAGAAAAATGTAATCAGCAAAGACGCAATATGCGCGCCATCAACGTCCGCATCCGTCATGATGATGATGCGCTCATAACGAAGCGTATCCAGATTAAACTCTTTACCAATGCCGCAGCCTAATGCCTGAATAAGGTCTTGAATTTCTTGGTTTGCGCGGATTTTATCATTTGTGGCGCTGACAACGTTCAAAATTTTACCGCGCAGTGGCAAAATGGCCTGCGTTTCACGGAAGCGGCCTTGCTTGGCCGATCCACCCGCACTGTCCCCCTCAACGATGAAGAGCTCGGTATCGTCCGACGACTTGCGCGAGCAATCAGCAAGCTTACCCGGTAGGCGCAGGCGTTTTGTTGCGGATTTACGTGACATTTCACGATCAGATTTACGCTTTAGGCGATCTTCTGCGCGTTCAATAACGCTTTCCAAAAGGGCATTTGCACTGTTCGGATCGCTGGATAAGAATAAATCAAAATGATCGCGCAGCGCCGTATCAACCCAGCGATTAACGTTGTTCGTAACAAGTTTCTCTTTGGTTTGGCCTTGGAACTGCGGGTCTTTGATGAAAACCGATAAGATGATCGCCGCGCCTGTCATAATATCATCGGCCGTTATAATAGAGGCCTTTTTATTGCCAACCATCTCGGCATAGTTGCGTAAACCGCGCGATAGGGTGCTACGCAGGCCTGCCTCGTGCGATCCGCCAAGCGGCGTTGGGATCGTATTACAATATGAATGGGAAAAGCCCTGACCATCCTTAGGCCATGATACGGCAAATTCAACGCGCCCCTCATTGTCAGGCAGGTCAGTTTTGCCTGCAAAATGCTTGGATGTTAGAGGCGTGCGCCCTTGCAGCGATGCATCCAAAAAGTCAGACAGGCCACCTGGAAAATGCAAAGTCGCCTCGACAGGAGTTTTGCTATCCTCAGGAATAACAGAAGGGTCACATTTCCAGCGAATTTCAACGCCTGAAAACAAGTATGCCTTTGCGCGTGCCATCTGATAAAGCCAGCTAGGCTTGAACGCGGCCTTATCGCCAAAAATTTCTGGATCGGGGTGAAAGCCAACGGTCGTGCCACGGCGATTGTGAATGTCGCCTAAATCTTGCAGGCCGCCTTGTGGCTTGCCGCGTGAAAAGTTTTGACGGTAAAGCTTTTTATCGCGCGCAACCTCGACAAACATGTCATCAGATAGGGCGTTGACCACAGACACACCAACGCCGTGCAAACCGCCAGAGGTCTGATAAGCTTTGTTTGAAAATTTACCGCCCGAGTGCAAAGTCGTTAAAATAACCTCCAGCGCAGATTTTCCAGGATATTTGGGATGCTCGTCAACGGGAATGCCGCGACCGTTATCACGAATGGTTACCGTGTTGTTGGCATCAAGGCCAATTTCAATCCAATCGGCGTATCCTGCAACGGCTTCATCCATCGAGTTATCAAGAACTTCGCCAACCAAATGGTGCAGGGCGCGTTCATCCGTGCCGCCGATATACATGCCGGGGCGCTTGCGAACAGGTTCCAGTCCTTCAAGGACTTCGATCGAAGAAGCGTTATAATCTGTGGGGTTTTGTGTTAAGCTCATAATAAGGAATTATCAGTTATTATATTGGTTAATCAATCAAAAACAGTAGTAAGGCATACTCTTAGCATGGGATATTTTCGGATCATCGGTCTTTTGACAGTTATTTTTGCAGGCATCGTAACATTTTCGCCGCAAACATATGCGAGTGCATTCATTGATATCTTTGATAAAGGCATGCCTGTTTATGAAGCTATTCCCTTAAAGGAATTCCAAGAAAGTGGCCGCGTCCATACGCAGCAGCCATTGGCAGACGAAGCCTTGTCTTATGAATTAACTTTGCCGAAAGTTTGGCGCGAAACAAAAAGCTTTGGTTACTCGTTAAGCCAAGATATTTTTACAGATATTGGCCGTTATATCGGGCCAGTTAAATTTAATAAAGCCAATAGCTACATCGTTGTGCAGGCCTTGGATGTAGGTTTGCAGGCATCTGCGAAAACGATGGCTGCAGCGCATTTTATGAATAACGGTTTTACAGTGCAAGGCGCACATGACTTTTCACGCAATGATGTTGAAACGCTGCACGTTGAGGTCAGCAAAGGGGAGAGCTATATCGTGCGCTCTCGCTTTATTATCAATGGTGGACGCCTTGTTATGATGTCGTATTACCTGCCAGCAACCTCATGGAATGAAGAGCGCGACTTGCAGTTTCGCGTTGTGCGTTCATTTAAATTACTCAACGAGGTTGAGGCAAAAATTGAAAGCGCCAAAACGCACGAATTTTGGGATGTTTCATCTTTCAAGTATCCCGCGGTATGGACCTTAGAGCCCGGTGAAGCGCCAACATTTGATCATATGAATGTAATGTTGTTGAATTTTGATGGTGATATCAAAAAGCGGCAAAATCTGGTCGTTAAAGGACGTATTTCAGTGGATCTGATTTCACGCTATGTAATGCCTTCTTTGGAAGATGCTCTCGTTGATCAAATTGATTTGATGGTATCGCAGGGCATTGTGATGAAGCGTAAGAAAGAAAAGTTTGATGCGCCTGTCTGGCCTGAAGTATTCCAAAATGCATCGGCCAGTGTATATGAAGTGCTGGATAGTTATGCTCCTGATCAAAAAATGGAGCTTTGGGTCGTGGGCGCTCAGGCACTAGGGTACTATTATGTGTTCAGTATGGTTACGCCCACGCGTGATGAAGACTTTATGTTATGGGGTGAAAATACCGAGGCCCTGCAATATATTATTGAGCATACCGTCCCCGGCGAAGAATGGTAAGGCTGCTAAGCTTGAGGCGTGAACAGATCACCTAGCTGTGCAATCAAACCTTCTGCAAGTCCCGTTGCATCGGTGAGGGTCATGGCGCGGCGGTAATAACGCGTGACATCATGGCCGATACCAATCGCGCTCAGCTCTACATCGGATTGTGTTTCAATCCAGTTGATCACAGTGCGCAAGTCATCTTCAAGAATATTGCCTTGGTTCGCGGACAGCGTTGAATCATCAACAGGCGCACCATCTGAGATAACCATCAGAATTTTACGGGCCTCGTTACGTCTGGCAAGTCGGTTATACGCCCATGCAAGTGCCTCGCCATCAATGTTTTCTTTAAGCAATCCTTCTTTTAACATCAGGCCTAAATTTTTACGCGATCTGCGCATCGGTGCATCGGCGGCCTTGTAGATAATGTGACGAATATCATTCAGGCGCCCTGGGTTTTTCGGGCGGCCGTTCTCAAGCCAGTGTTCGCGGGCATGGCCGCCTTTCCATGCGCGGGTTGTAAAGCCTAAAACCTCAACATGGATATTGCACCGCTCAAGCGTTTGTGCGATGACATCAGCGCTCATCGCGGCGAGGGCTATGGGGCGACCGCGCATAGAGCCTGAGTTATCAATCAAAATACTCACAACAGTGTCACGTTCATCGCTTTGAATTTCTTGTTTAAAAGTCAAAGGCAGGGTCGGGTTGGCGATGATGCGGGCCAAACGCGCCGCGTCTAATTTGCCTTCCTCAAGGTCAAAACGCCATCTGCGCTGCTGCTGCGCCATGATTTTGCGTTGCAGGCGGTTTGCCAGTTTTGCGACCAATGCACGCGTGCCGTGCAACTGCTTATCCAGCATTGCGCGTAAACGGGTCAGCTCCAGCGGGTCAGAAAGGTCCGCCGCGTCAATGACCTCGTCAAAGGTGCTTGTGTAAATTTTATAGAGGCCGTGAATGCTGCTTGCTTGGCTGCGTTTGGCGCGTTCATTGCCAAAGTCACTGTTGCCTTCGCTTTTGCGTTCTTGTGCGTCTTCTGGTGGTAAGTCGACGCCTGCGCTCATGCAGCTGTTCTCGTCGCCGTCTTCTTGCTCGCTTGGTTTGTCATCTTGAGATCCAGACGCGCCTTCGTCCTCGGGCTGTTCCTCTGGGGCTGTGTCTTGCGTGTCTTCAGGCTCTCCTGAATCAAGGCTATCATCATCGGCGTGGTCAGGAAGGTCAGATTGCGTATCAAGCCCCCAATCGCGCAGTTGATCGCGGACATTTTTAGAAAACATCTCTTGATTATCGAGATGCGGCGCAAAGCTGCTCCAGTCCATATCTTGAAGTGTCTGTGGAATATGTTTCAAACTCTCACACAGTGCCTTAGGAAGCGGTTTCACGCCCGATAGTGCGCAGTACCCCGCCAAATGCAGTGCATCGGCCATAGGAATTGGCGGGCTGTCATCGCCTTTATTGTGATACCCCATCAGCGTACATTTTTTTGCCAGCATTGCAGCAATGTTTTTGCCTGCGCCTGGCATGGTCTTCGCGCCCAATGCCTCGCAGCGCATCGTCTCCATCGCGGCGAAAAGGTCTTGTGCTTCAAATCCCACAGGCGCGTCGCGTGTGTGCAGGGCAGGAGAGTGATAATGCCGCACAAAACTTTGCGCATCGCTGCTGCCGCGGACAATGTGAACAGAGCTTGCATTCAGGTTGTGATCGGGCAGGGGCAGGCGCAGTGTCGTGCCAGCGCTTAGGTTATGTTGCCCGGGAATGGTTGATGGCGTGAAAGACACGTCAAGGTCACCCTGATGCGCAATCGAGCGTGTTACGGCGCGAATAGCATCTTGAAAATGATCTGACTTGTTATCGTTTTGGCTCATCACCATACCCTAGCTTGTGCCATGCCTCAGTAACGTGCGGCTATACGCCAAGTGCGCTGTCTGGCAGTTCAATGTCAAAGCATCGCTGATAATACTCGGCGATAATTGGGCGCTCTGCTTCATCGCATTTATTCATAAAGGACAAAATAAAGGCCGTTTCGCGGTTGCCGAAAATCTGCATATTCTCAATCCAACTAATAACTGTGCGCGGACTCATCAATGTGGAGATATCCCCGTGAATAAAGCCTTGGCGCGTAAGGTCGGCCATCTTAATCATGCTTGCGACTTCATTTTGTCGCGCAGCGTCACTGGCGATATCAGGAAATTTCTTAAGCATAATCTCAAGTTCCTGTGCCTCGGGCAAGTAGTTGAGCGTCGCAACAATGTTCCAGCGATCCATCTGACCTTGGTTTAGTTGATGCGTGCCGTGATACAGGCCTGTGGCATCGCCTAGGCCAATAGTGTTGGCGGTCGCAAACAGGCGAAAGGCAGGATTGGGTGCGATCACCTTATTTTGGTCAAGTAAGGTCAGCTTGCCTTCTTGCTCAAGAATGCGCTGAATAACGAACATAACATCAGGGCGGCCTGCATCATATTCATCGAAAATTAGCGCGCACGGGTTCTGCAGCGCCCATGTCAGCAGTCCATCTTGCCACGCGGTGACTTGCTTGCCGTCTTGCAAAGTAATCGTGTCTTTGCCGATCAGGTCAATGCGGCTGACGTGGCTATCAAGGTTAATGCGAATGCACGGCCAGTTTAAGCGCGCGGCGACTTGTTCGATGTGCGTCGATTTTCCTGTCCCGTGATAGCCCTGTATCATAACGCGGCGGTTATGCGCAAAGCCCGCCAAGATAGCCAGCGTTGTTTCTTGGTCGAAATGGTAACTGGGGTCAATGGGCGGCACGTGCGCGCCAGCCTGTGAAAACGCAGGAATATCCCAATCACAATCAATGCCAAATGTGTCAGATGCCTTGACGGTTATATCTGGCAAAAGTGCGCTATGTTCGCTTGACGATTTTAATTCTGTAATGTCGCCCATGTTTAAAATCCTTTATCAATCATCTTTTCGTATTTTTCGAAGGCTTCTTTCAAAATGGTATACGCGATATTAATCTCTTTGAGAAGGTCTTCGGCCTTGCTGCATCCCTTATGACGGTCAGGGTGGTGCTTTTTGGCGAGTTCTTTATAGCGTTTCTTTAAGATATCTAAATCAAGTGGAGGCTCAAGCCCCAAAAGCGCCATGGCTTTATATTCGTCTGAATCGTGATGATAGGCAAATGCCGTTGATCTGCGTTTGCGCTCTTCTTCGCTGGGGCCTGTTGGGTCTTCATCAGTATTGTTGTATGTTTGCCATGCTTTCTTGCGTAATGCATCTGCGGGGTCGTCTGTGCCTTCGTGGCGCCATGTTGGGCGATCACCATATAGGCTACGCAGCATTTCTTGCTCGACCTGCAGTGGGGTCATACCGTCAAAATAGTCCCATGACGCGTTATAGGCTTTTACGTGTAAAAGGCAGAAGTGATAATAATCATCACATTGGCGCGATTTTGGCGCTTTAAATTCACCTGGTGCCTCACATTCACGGAAATCACAGCGCATTGCTGCGCCGCAGGAACTTTTTTTATCCTTATATTCTGGGGAGTTAGGTTTAAGCTCTATTCTTGGCATTGAAAGAAAAGTCCAAATGTGGCAAATTAACACGCATTAAACAGTATATAGACTTATATATGCCCTTCGTAAACCAGTGCGAGAGACTTTCGTGATGAATATGGCGCAATTGATAGAAGATCAAATAAAAAGCCAGTTAAAAGTTTCTGACTTGATTATTGTCAATGAAAGCGAATTGCACGCGGGGCATGCTGGCGATAATGGCACTGGCCAGACGCACTTTAAACTTAAAGTTGTTTCTGGTGATCTTGCATCCTTGCCAAGGGTGCAGGGGCAGCGCCAAGTGATTAGTCTTCTTAGGCCCTTGTTTGATAAAGGCTTGCATGCTGTTTCAATTCACATTTCTGCTGAGTAATTAAAAAATATTAAAAAAAGTTTGCACGCACAGGTTGTGTTGTGCTTATATCTTTTTACTGAGTTATGTCATTTTCTAGCACCTAATAGGTGCGATTTTCTGAGTTTGTAAAATCTTAATAATAACAATAAGGGGATTCGAAATGGGCTCATTTCTTGAAGACGAAATTAAATCTACACTCATCAGCCGCAACGTAACAGTAATGGGGCGCAGAACATCTATCCGGTTAGAGCCTGATATGTGGAAGGCTCTCAAAGAAATCGCAAGCCGCGAGCAATGCACAATCCATGATATCTGTGCATTGGTTAAAATGCGCAAAAAAGAAACAACATCATTAACTGCGGCGATCCGTGTATTTATGATGTTATATTTTCGCGCTGCAACAACAGAAGAAGGACACAGACGTGCAAGCCACGGGTCGTTTTCCGTGATGGCAAAACGTGCGCGCCTCACAGAAGAAGATGCAGCATATTTTTCATGCATCAAGCCTATGCCATCTAATAATGATGTAAGTCAGATTCTACGCCGCGGCAATGCCATGGGCGGTATGCGTCAGATAAATTCGCTTAGTGCTTAAATATCACGGCCGAATTTAAGGAATTTTTCACGACGGTCTTTGACGATTTTATCCTTATCCCAGTCGCTCAGTTCATCTAATGCGGCTTGGATTTTGATGCCAACATTGTGAATTGTTTCTGTGCGATAACGATGTGCGCCGCCAATAGGCTCGTCAATGATATCGTCAATGAGGTTGAAGCTCTTAAGATCTTGCGCTGTTAATTTAAGCGCCGCTGCTGCATCCTGCGCATGCTCGCCACTGCGCCATAAAATAGAAGCGCAGCCTTCTGGTGAGATGACGGAATAGATAGAGTGTTCAAGCATAAAGACTTTGTTTGCAGTGGCAATTGCAATCGCGCCGCCTGAGCCGCCTTCACCAATAACAACAGAGATAATAGGCACATGTGTGCGTAAGCAGCTCTCGATTGACTTCGCAATGGCCTCTGATTGACCGCGCTCTTCCGCGCCGCGACCTGGGTATGCACCTGCAGTATCGACTAATGTAATCACAGGAATTTGGAATTGGTCAGCCATCGCAAGCAGGCGTTGGGCTTTGCGATATCCCTCTGGGCGTGTCATGCCAAAATTGTGCTTAATGCGGCTTTCGGTATCGTTACCTTTTTCTTGCCCGATCACCATAACCGATTGACCGTTAAAGCGACCAAGGCCGCCAATCAGTGCGTGGTCTTCTGCGAAGTTACGATCACCTGCAAGTGGTGTGAAATCTTCGATCAGTTCCTCGATATAATCTTTGAAATGCGGACGGTTTTGGTGGCGTGCAACTTGGACTTTCTGCGCAGGTGTCAGTTTGCTGTATGTGGATTGCAAAAGACGATCTGCCTTTGCTGTCATGCGTTCAACTTCCTCGGCAATGTTCATGCCGTCTTCGTCGCTATTCATGTGGCGAAGCTCGGCAATTTTGCCTTCAAGTTCCAAAACAGGTTTTTCAAAATCAAGTTGATTCATCAAGGTATCCTTTAATTTGTGAGGAATTTTAGCCTTTATAAAGCTTTATAAGGGGGAGTGCAAGCCATGAAAAAGGAGGTCATTTGACCTCCTTGTCCGTATTCATCGGCAAAGCGCTTATGCTTTCTTGGATAGCGGGTGCTTTTCTGTAACTGTTGCTTCCAGTTTATCACCCAAAACATGTGTGTAAATCTGCGTTGTCGCAATATCGGCATGCCCAAGCATTTTTTGCACTGCGCGTAAGTCTGCGCCATTGCTAAGCAAGTGTGTTGCAAATGCGTGACGTAATACGTGCGGGCTAACGCGGCTTTCGTCAACTTTCGCTGCGCGTGCAAGATCTTTAAGCAACTGTGCAAAGCGCTGACGTGTTAGGTGGCCACTGCCAGATGTACGTGATGGGAATAAGAATTTCTCTTGCAAGGCGCGTTGGTCGTCTTCACCAATATGTTGATCGCGCATATCAAGATAGTTGTTAAGCGCTTCGCGCGCTTTATCTGATAGGGGAACCATGCGCTCACGGCCAGCTTTACCCGCAACCATAACAAACTGACTGCCTTCGCCGATAGCTGACATTGGCAAGCCAACAAGCTCGGATACGCGCAAACCAGTTGCATAGAGCATCTCTAGCAAGCAAACCAAGCGAACATTTTCGGCAGAGTTGCTTGATGCTGCTGTGTTAATCAATTGATCAACTTCAGATTCGCTTAATGTTTTAGGAAGTGTACGGCCTTGCTTAGGGCTTTCAATCGTTGATGTTGGATCTTCTGTGCGTGCTTCTTCAGAGATCATGAAGCGATAAAACTGACGCAAAGCAGAAAGGCGGCGTGCAATTGTGCGCACGGCAATGTTGCCATCGTTAACGCCTTTTGTGTGTTTCTTTTGGCTAAGGTGAGTAAGGTACGCTTTAAGGTCTTCAGTTGTCGCCTTATCAATATCAGTGTTTTTCTCTGAACGAAGATAAAGGCTTACATCTGCAAGATCTCTCCAATATGCCTGACGTGTATTCATTGCTGCGCCACGCTCTGTGGTCAGCATATCTAAAAAAGCATCCACCATAGGGTGAAGATCTGGTTTCGGCATTGCTGGACGACCTGGTCTTGCCATTCTTATCTCCTTAAAAAAATTCGTTCTTATTATTATTGTTTAGTAGCATTGTACTTCTAAGATCTCGGCGAGTGACCGAAAAAGACCTAAGAGGAATAACGCTTTACCCCACAGCTTTCAAGCAACTTATTTTATGTTATTCACATAAATTGATCCCGAAACAGGGACACAATTTAAAATAACGTGCCACAAGTGCCGTATTTCTGCACGTATACGCAGTACACAGTCGTTTAATTTGCATAGATTTTACGGAAAGTCAAGGGATTCTTTTCACATAAAACCGGGTGCGGCGCAGCAATAAAAAGCTATTCCACAGCGATTTTGTGAACGGTTTCTGATTGAAGAACCTTGACATCAAGGCTGCCAACAATGATAAAACCAGCTATAAGGCCAAGGACAACAAGGCCTGTGAGAATTGGAAACAACTTCATAACAATCCTTTCGTTTGCATAGGTGGGTATACCAATCGCATGATAAGTGATCAAGGCATTTAAAAAATGAGACCATCTATAACATCATTAAGGAAGCGCCCAATATCATTCGTGGGCATGATGGGGACAGGTAAAACAACCCTAGGGCGAATCATTGCCCAACGCTTGGCGATTCCTTTTATCGATACGGATCATTATATCGAGGCCGAGCAAGGACGCACAATTCCTGACATTTTTGCGAGAGATGGTGAAAAAGCCTTCCGTGACATCGAGGCCTCAGCCATAAAGTCAATATTAGACAAAAACGAAAATGTCGTTATTGCGACTGGTGGAGGCATTGTAACGACGCCACAATCGCTCGCCATGCTAAAAGATAAAACGCACATGTTTTGGCTACAGGCAACGCCGGAAAATATTTTCGCAAGGATAAAAAAAGATCCCAACAGGCCGTTACTGCAAACAGAAAATCCCTTGCAACAATTAAAGGATTTATTAGAAAAGCGTCAGGACTTATACGCGCAGGCGCATCATCATATTGTGCTGAATGAAGGCAACCCGCACGCCACAGTCGATGAAGTGATTGATTTAATTCAAGGATAGTCTAAAAACCAATCAACGAAGAGCAAAGAAGAATACAATGAACCATAAAACTGTACAGATTGATTTAGGCGCGCGTTGCTATGATATCCATATAGGCCGCAATTTGATTGGCAATATCGGTCGCTATGTGCCCAATGATCTGATTGAGCGCCATGTCTATATCATTGGCGACAAGGCTGTATCAGAACATATTACAAAAATTGAAGCGGCTTTAGAGGATTCTGGCGCGCTGTCCGTGCAAACACGTTTGTTTGCAGGTGGAGAGAAAACAAAATCCTTTGAAGCCTATCAGCAAGCATGTGAATGGCTGTTGGAGCAGGGGTTAAAGCGTGACGCGGTTATTTATGCCGTTGGCGGCGGGGTTGTCGGTGATCTGGCGGGGTTTGTCGCGGCAAGCGTGATGCGCGGTGTTGACTTTATTCAGGTGCCAACAACACTTCTTTCACAAGTCGATAGCTCGGTAGGCGGAAAAACTGGCATTAACACAGCCCAAGGCAAAAACCTTGTTGGCGCGTTTTACCAGCCCCGCGCAGTCATCGCGGATATTGATACACTCGAAACCTTACCACAGCGCGAGATTTTAGCTGGCTATGCCGAGGTCGCCAAATACGGACTTATTAATGACCCAGAGTTTTTTGCGTGGTTAGAACGCCATGGGAAAGATGTGTGCGCGCTGAACACTGAAGAGTTAACACGCGCAATTGAAATAAGCGTGAAGGCCAAAGCCGCCATCGTGCAAGAAGATGAGCGCGAAGGCGGCAAACGTGCATTGCTTAATCTTGGGCACACATTTGGCCATGTCTTGGAAAATGCCGCGCAATATGACGGGCGCTTACTACATGGCGAGGCCGTTGCCATAGGCATCGTTATGGCGCACGAGGCCTCTGCGCGCCTTGGTTTATGTGATGATAAGGACGCGCAGCGTGTGCTTAGCCATTATCAAACAATTGGCCTGCCCATTAGCGCGGCCAGCATTACACCCGCCATCACGCACAGCGCGCAGCAGCTTGCCACGATGATGCAAAAAGATAAAAAGGCCGATCGTAACGCCATTAAATTTATTTTAACGCGCGGCGTCGGGCAGAGCTTTATTACCTCTGACGTTGATATGAACGTGATCACCGATGTGATAAAAGACTCGCTAGAATCAGGCGAACATGCATAATTAACAGCATGGAACTCACGCTTATCATTGCGATTGCCGCAATCTTCATTCTATTGGTTTTATCTGGATTTTTCTCAGGCTCGGAAACAGCGCTGACTGCCGCGTCGCGCGTGCGTTTGCATGCGTTCGAACAAGACGGCGATAAACGCGCAAGTCTGGTTAACAAAATCCGCGAGAAAAAAGACCGCATGATTGGCGCGTTACTGCTAGGCAATAATCTCGTAAACATTTTGGCATCCGCACTGGCGACAAGTGTTTTGATTAAAATCTTTGGCGAGGCTGGCGTGGTGTACGCAACGCTTGTCATGACCATGTTGGTTCTTATCTTTGCCGAAGTTCTGCCAAAAACATATGCGTTGCACCATGCAGATACTATGTCGATGGTCATTGCACCTTATATCCGCGTTGTCATTTGGCTGTTTGCCCCCGTGACCGAGGCTGTGACATGGATTGTACGCTTTGTACTGAGGATCTTTGGTCACGATGTAGACAAGGTCGCCGCTGGCTCGCATCTTGAGCTTATCCGCGGCGTTATTGAAATGCACCAAGGGCCAGAGCAAGAAACCCAGCAACAGCGCGCAATGCTACGCTCGATTCTTGATTTGGCGGATGTGACCGTCGAAGAAATTATGATCCACCGTAAAAACGTGGTGATGATGGATGCAGATCAAAGCATTGAAGACCTCGTCCTTGAGATATTAGAATGCCCCTATACCCGCGTGCCGTTATATCGCGGTTCGCCTGATAATATTATCGGCGTTGTTCACGTCAAAGAAATGTTGCGCGAGCTGCATAAGGCCAAAGGCAAAACCAGCAAAATTGATTTAAATGACGTAGTTCAAAAAATCTGGTTTGTTCCTGAAACAACAACATTGTTTGACCAGTTGCAGGCTTTCCGCGATCGCAAGGAGCATTTCGCAATCGTTGTCGATGAATATGGCAGCATCATGGGGATTGTAACTCTAGAAGACATCCTTGAAGAAATTGTCGGCGAAATCGATGATGAACATGATTATGCCTTTGCTGGCGTTTCGACCAGCGCCGATGGCAGCTTTATCGTTGATGGCAGTGTTACAATTCGCGACCTGAACCGTGAGTTTGAATGGCGCTTGCCAGATGATGATTATGCAACGCTTGCAGGGCTTATCCTATTTGAAGCCAAAATGATCCCAGAGGCTGGGCAGAGCTTCATGTTCTATGATTTCCGTTTTGATGTCCTAAAGCGTCAGCGCAACCAGATTAAAAAGATCCGCGTTACGCCGCCCGCACCTTCTCAAGAGAGCGAAGACACGCCATAACATTTTCGCGTAAGTGATGGGGGTTAATTGTGCCAATAATGGCCGAGGTTACGCCATTGTGGGAAAAAGCGAAGTCCATTGCGTGTTGAACAGGATCGTCTTGTGTCCCAAGTTTATCAACATGACCACTAGCGAGTAATTTTTTCAGCAATACTGCGCCACCATAGCGTCCTGCATAATTAAGGACGCGCTCTTCATCAGTGTAAACAGGATTATAGCAAGCCATCACCACATCCATTGTATCAAGCGCGCGCATGCCACCTTCGACAGTTTTGGTCGATGCACCAATCGCGCGGACAAGGCCTTGTTCCTTGAAGCTGTGCATCTTTTTCATGAGCGCATCATTTTCAAGGATATCCATGTCATTTCCATCGGAATGAATAAGTAATACATCCAAATGATCGGTTTTAAGGCGTTTCAAGCTGCGCTCAAGGCTCATCTCAAAATGATCCGGGGTAAAGATATACGTGCTTTTTCCATCCTCGAATTCCTCACCAGCCTTACCAACAATCACCCAATCCTTTCGCTGTCCATAAAGGATTTCACCAAGACGTTCTTCGCTTTTGCCGTATGCTGGCGCGGTGTCGAGCATATTAATCCCAAGGCTTTTTGCTTGGGCTAATAAAACGGAAATATGAATATCATCAGGCACCGAGAAATCGAGCGGATATTTCACGCCTTCATTGCGGCCAAATTTTACTGTCCCCAGCCCAATAGGTGATACATCAATATCAGTTTTGCCCAGCTTAACCAGCGGCAGTGTTTGTCCAGTCATCATCTTTATCCCATACGGCGCTTGCGTAAGGCGCCTTTTCTAAAAAGTTCCAGTTAGCTTGCTTGCCTGAAGGCTTGCCAATAAAGGCGAAAACCTTATCAGCCAAAAGCGGTGAAAAGGTCAGTTTCGTTGGCCAGCAATAATGATATGTGCCGTGCGAGTGAATAACGGGCGTGTCCGGCATCCATCCTTCTTTGTCGGATTTGCCTTCAAACCGATCGATAGGCAGGCTGTTCCATTGGACGTTAGACAAGTCCAGCTTTGGCAAATATTTGGTCAGGCCTTTTATTGTACTTTTATACACTTCTAGCGGATCAGATTCCTTGGCGCGTTCTGCCACGCCGCCGCCAAGATACCAAACCAACGTGCCATCTTTATCCTTGTGCGTGGTAATGGTTGCGACAGGCTTGTCACTTTGCCCAACAAGATGCGCATACAACGCAAACGGAGCAGGGCGCAACATTCCCATGCGCAATGGCCGCGCTTGCGTTTTAAGGCCAGTGTCGTGCCCTAAGGACGTTGCAATCGCGTGATTGTTGCCCGCGGCCGTAAAAATAAAGTGATCGGCTGTGATGGTGTGCTTACCAATATGGAGGTCTTTCCCATCAAACGATACATCATCCCACTCAATGCGGCGAATGCTATCATGATATGGGGTGCAAAGGGCGCGCACAAGACTGGGGACATTCAAAACAGGTTCATCCATATAGACAAGCTGCCCTTTGAACCCTGAGCGAACAATGTCATTAGGCCATTCAGACTTTGGAATCTCACGCACCTGACCGCCGAGCACTTTTTTGGTGACAAGTTTAACCAGGCCGCCCATAAGGCCAGAGGGAATCATCAAGATTTGTGATTGTGTTGATACGTCTGTTGCAGACAGGTCAAGCTCGCCAGTGCCATTCAGACATGCGCGCCAGCGATCTGGCATTGCGCTAATAGACTTGGCAAGCTTGTTAACCTTACCAGCAAAGGCATATTTTAATCCTGAATGGATAATCCCTTGCGAGGCAATGCTTTGCCCGCCGCCAACGGCATGTGTTTCAAGTAAAAGGGCATTGTACCCTTGACTGCGCAGGCGTGCATGCAGCCAAAGCCCTGCAATACCCGCGCCAAAAATCACAATGTCTGCATGATGATGGGACGTCATACCATTGGTATAGCATATTTTTATTCATCAAAAAGGCTTAAAAACTCGCCATACCCTTCTTTTTTAAGGTCATCTTTGTGAATAAAACGCAGTGCCGCAGAATTAATGCAATAACGCATGCCGCCATGCTCGGGCGGGCCATCATTAAAAACATGACCTAAATGCGAATCCGCGTTGGATGATCGGACCTCAGTGCGGGGCAGGAAAAGTTTGGTATCTGTATGCTCGCTCACGGCCTTGCTTTGCAAGGGCTTGGTGAAGCTGGGCCAGCCTGTACCACTGTCAAATTTATCAAGCGATGAAAAAAGAGGGTCCCCCGATACCACATCTACATAAATGCCGGGCTCTTTATTGTCCCAATATTCGTTGTCGAATGCGCGTTCGGTTCCGTCATGCTGCGTGACATAGCGCTGCATATCGCTGAGCTCTGAAATGTCTTTTAAAGGGCGTTCGGCCATGGCGCTATGTCCTCCTGTCATCAATGTAAGGGGCGCAAGGCCCATCAGTAATATATGCTTCATTGTAATCTCCTTATGCTTATCTATTCGCACAAAGTGATGAAATGGTTTCATATATTCATTTAGATCAGGCGTTTTGCTGGGCAAGGGCGCCGTGGCAATGCTTATACTTCTTGCCAGAACCGCACGGACATTGCTCGTTACGCATAACGCGTCCCCAAGTGGCTGGGTCAGCAGGGTCACGCTCATTTGCATTGCTGCGGTTTTTTAGCGGGGTTACCGATGGATCTTTTGGCGCGGTTAAGCGAGAGCCACTTTGACCAGACGGCACGCCCTCTGTCACGGCAGGATCATCGCGCGTTGCTTGTGCATTTTGCGCATCTTCTGGACTGACCATGCCAGGAATGAATAGGCCGCGGCGACCTTCTGGCGTTTCGCCAAGCTCAACCATGCTAAGCGTTTGTGTTGCTTGCTCGCGCATCATCGCAACCATGCTTTCAAACATTGCGAAGGCCTCGGTTTTAAATTCATTCAGCGGGTCACGTTGACCAAAGGCGCGCAAATTAATGCCTTGACGCAAGTGGTCAAGGTTCAAGAGATGCTCTTTCCAGTGCTGGTCAAGAACCTGCAAAACAATCGTGCGCTGAATACGTGGCCATAGGTCAGTGCCAATATCAACGGCCTTGGCCGCGATCCGGCGGTCTGACAGGTCAGTGAGGCGCTCAAGAATTTCGTGATCTGCAATGCCTTCTTCGTTGAACCATTTTGCCGCAGGAATATCCATGCCAAGCAAGCGCAGCGATTCATTTTGCAGGTGATCCGCATCCCATTGGTCAGGATATGTACCTGCAGGAATAGCCTGCGCAACGATATCCTCGATCAGCTCATGACGGATGTCTTTGGTGAAATCATCGATATCATCTGATTCCATGATTTCACGGCGTTGCTCGTAAACTTCTTTACGTTGCTCGTTCATGACATCATCGAACTTCAGAAGGTTTTTACGCACCTCAAAGTGCATTTGCTCGACCTTGCGCTGCGCATGCTCAAGCATCTTGGAAATCAAAGGATGCTCAAGCGCTTCACCTTCTTTAAGACCAATATTTTGATTGTTCAAAAGGCTTTCCATACGGTCGCCTGCAAAAATGCGCATAAGGTCATCTTCAACGGACAGGAAGAAAATTGATGCACCTGGGTCAGCTTGACGGCCTGAGCGACCACGCAGCTGATTATCGATGCGGCGTGATTCATGGCGCTCTGTCCCGATGACGTATAAACCGCCAGCTTCCTTAACTTTAACTTCGTCTTGTTTGAGTTCTTCTTCAACTTTGGCTGCAAAGCTTGCCTTTTTACTGTCGCTCCAGCTGGGGTCAGTTTCTTGCTCGATGCGCATTTCGGCGTTGCCGCCCAATTTAATATCCGTACCGCGGCCTGCCATGTTTGTGGCGATCGTAACCGCACCTGGTCGGCCTGCTTGTGCAACGATATAGGCTTCTTGTTCGTGATACTTGGCGTTCAAAACATTATGTTTGATTTTCGCCTTTTTAAGCGCTGCGGAGAGCTTTTCACTGCTTTCGATGGAAACTGTGCCCACCAAAACAGGTTGCTGGCGCTCTTGGCATTCTTTAATCAGACTGACAATCGCCGCGTCCTTATCGGCGAGGGATCGGAAAATCTTATCATCATGGTCAATGCGCTGAATAGTCTTGTGCGTTGGAATAGCAACCACGCCAAGCTTATAAATCGTCATAAATTCGCCCGCTTCGGTCAGGGCTGTACCTGTCATACCAGCAAGTTTTGGGTATAAGCGGAAATAGTTTTGGAACGTAATCGACGCCAGTGTCTGGTTTTCATTTTGAACAGGCACACCTTCCTTCGCTTCGATAGCTTGGTGCAATCCTTCAGAAAGGCGGCGGCCCTCCATCATGCGCCCTGTAAATTCGTCAATTAGCATGATTTGATTGTCTTTAACCATATAGTCTTTATCACGCTGGAACAGTTTGTGCGCGCGCAATGCCTGATTGGCGTGGTGCACAAGTGAAATGTTTTGCAGGTCATACATTGACCCTTCGCGCAGCAAACCATGCTCACGCAAAAGCTGCTCAACATGTTCTTGGCCTTCTTCGGTAAGAACGATGCTGCGATGTTTTTCATCCTTTTCAAAGTCCGCTTCGACCAAAGAAGGAATGATTTTATCAACCGCATAATACATCTGAATATCAGATTGTGACGGGCCAGAAATAACCAGAGGTGTTCGGGCTTCATCAATCAGGATCGAGTCGACCTCGTCAATAATGGCATAGTTAAAGGGACGCTGAACCATGTCGGCGGCGCTGAATTTCATATTATCACGCAGATAATCAAAACCAAATTCGTTGTTTGTGCCGTATGTGATGTCACATGCATAAGCCGCGCGGCGATCTTCTTCGCTCATATTGCCGGTGATGCAGCCCGTTGTCAGGCCAAGGAACGCAAAGATCTCGCCCATCCAGCTACTATCACGCTCGGCCAGATAATCATTGACGGTCACAACGTGGACACCTTTGCCGCTCAGCGCGTTTAAGTAAACCGGCAGCGTCGAAACCAATGTTTTACCTTCACCAGTTTTCATTTCAGTGATTTTGTTGTCATTCAAAACCAAGCCGCCAACGATCTGTACATCATAATGGCGCTGACCAAGGGTGCGTTTGGCAGCTTCGCGCACGACAGCAAAAGAGTCGTTGAGAATATCATCCAGCGTTTCGCCATCTGCCAGTCGCTGCTTTAAAATGCCCGTCTGTGCGGCCAAATCAACATCGCGCATCGCTTCATACGTGGACTCAAGCGCGTTAATAGCCTCAACACGCGGCAGGTATTTCTTTACGGCACGTTCATTGGAAGAGCCGAAAATTTTGGTCAAAAACTCTAATATCATAGTCCTTGATATAAGGGGCGGATAAGATTGCGTCAATGCTTGAAAAGGCAATAAGCATTGGTTAGCATCGCTTATTCACTGAAAAATGTTGTTTAAGGAGATTTAAACTCATGGAAGATACTAAAAAACCATCTGGCAATAATGGCCTGATTATTACTTTGGTCGTCCTTGCTGTTGTTGCGGTTGGTGCGTTGGCCTTTATTTCTGGCAAAGTTGCAGATAAGCAAACTGTTAAGGTTGCAGGTGCGCCTGAAGTGGCTGAGCCAGCACCTGAAACTGAGGTTGCAGACCAAATGCCAGAGATTACACCAGGTAATCCTGTGGTGGCGACACTGGGTGAAACAGAAATTACACGCAATGATGTGATTGCATATATGCGCAATTTGCCTGTGCAGGTTCAGCAATTACCACTAGATCAAATTTTCCCTGCCGCGCTCGAGCAAATCATAAATGAAAAGCTTGTACGCATAAACGCGGAAAAAGTGAACCTTGATAATGACCCTGTCGTGAAAAAGAAATTGGCCGCAGCAAAGAAGGAAATCGTTGCGACAGTCTTTTTGAAAAACGCAATCGATTCACGCGTGACCGAGGAAAATCTCAAGAAAGCCTATGATGCGTATGTGGCAGATCTAGAAGAAGTCGAAGAAGCAAAAGCGGCTCATATCTTGATTGAAACAAAAGATGAAGCCGTTGCCCTTATTCAACAATTAGAAGCAGGCGCAGACTTTGCAGATCTTGCACAGGAAAAATCAAAAGACATCGCCAGCGCTAAAAAGGGCGGTGACATTGGTTATTTTGCCGCAACAGAAGTTGTGCCTGAATTTGCCGAAGCATCTTTCGCACAAGAAATTGGTAAGCACTCGTTCGAGCCTGTGAAATCCCAGTTCGGATATCACATTATCTTGGTTGAAGATCGCCGCACACGCCCAACGCCAACATTAGACGAAGTAAAGCCAATGCTGGAAGGGCAAATTCGTCAGGCCGCATTGAAGGACATGTTTGATGAATGGCGCGCGAACGCAGATCTGGCTGTTTATGATATCAACGGTCAGGAAATTATGCCTGCCGCCGGTGAAGAAGAGGCCGCTGTAGAAGCGGAGCCTGCGACTGAGGCTACTGATGACGCCGCGCCAGAGGCTCAATAAACATGAGCTGCGCTGAAGCCCTAGAACAACCACCGCCACCGCCGCCAAATCTGCCCATCGTGTGGGTGGCGGCCGCGGCGCTTATCGACAGGGATCAGCGCATTTTAATCGCCCAAAGGCCAGAGGGGAAATCAATGGCTGGCCTTTGGGAATTTCCAGGCGGAAAAATTGATGACAAAGAAACGCCTGAATATGCACTCATGCGCGAACTGCGCGAGGAGTTAGGCATTGAAACGCGCCCATGCTGTTTTGCGCCGATTGGCTTTGCATCGCATTCTTATGATGATTTTCACTTGATGATGCCGCTGTTTACTTGCCGCGTTTGGGATGGCGTACCATCTGCGCAAGAGGGGCAGGTCTTGAAATGGGTTACGGTCAAGGATTTATATGATTATCCGATGCCTGCGGCGGATATCCCTTTGATTACGGCATTACGGTCGCTTTAGGATATGGGCGCATAGTCATGGATGTAAGCGCGCAAACACTTCACTCTTTTTATGAAACAAAAACCGGTCTGGCCGTCGCGAGTGTTTTGAATAAACGCGTGCGCGCGATATGGCCGTCACTCGATGGGCTATCACTTGCAGGGTGCGGTTATCCCGCGCCTTACATGGGGTATGAGGAGGCCCAAGCGCGTTATGTGCTTATGAATGCGGGGTTAGAGGCGCTGCCGTGGAGCGGCGATGAAACGGCAAAAAATGTTGCCGCATTAATCGATCCTGCAATGATCCCAATCGGGCCAGAGCGCCTTGACCGTGTCATTATGGTGCATCACTTTGAGCATATCAGGCCGCTGAAAGAAAATTTGCAGGAAATCTGGCATATTTTGCGCCCTAATGGGCGGGCCATCATTATTGTTCCCAATCGTCATGGCCTGTGGGCACGGACAGATTGGACACCTTTTGGCAGTGGCACCCCATTTAGCCTGCGCCAAATTTTGCACTACCTGCAAAGCAGCGGTTTTGTGGTGGAACAAACGCAAGAGGCACTCTTGACGCCGCCATGGAAGAAAGAGTTCCTCTATAAAACAGCAGGCTTTTTCGAAAAAACGCTACGCTATTGCGCGCCCATTGTCGCAGGGGTTCATATGATCGAGGTCAGCAAACAAATATCAGGCGGGCAGGGCGTTCGCATGACAACGTCAAACCTGCGTACAGCTAGGCTTTTTCCCGCCCAAGCATCTTGATTTATCCCCGTAAAGCCAGTACCTATTGCTCATGAGCGAAAATCAGTCAAACGACCTTCAGCATGTGCGCATAAAAATTGACGCGCTAGACGATAAAATTCACGACCTGCTGATGCAGCGGGCCGAGCTTATCCGCGAGGTCAGCGCGATTAAACGCAAAACAAATAAACCTATCGTCCATCCCGCGCGCGAGGCCATGATGCTTCGCCGTTTGTTAGGCCGTCATCAAGGCATATTGCCGCAATCTGCAGTGATCGGCATTTGGCGAGAGCTTGTCGGCGCGGTTTCCATGCTTCAGCGCGGCCTTCACGCCTATGTCAGCACTGAAGGTGATCAAAATTATTGTTGGGATATGGCCAAAGATTACTGCGGCAGTGTCATTCCGATGACCCGCTGCATTGGGTCAGTTGGCGCATTGTCATCCGTGCGTGAGAAGCCCGATGCAATCGCCGTCCTTCCTTGGCCGATTGATGAAGAGGCAAAACCTTGGTGGCACTCGCTAGTGCAGCAAGATCAAATGAACCAGCCAGATAAACTGCCCATGCGCATTATTGCAGGATTGCCGTTTGGACGTTCGCAAGAATATACAACGCTTGAGCATCGTGCGCTTGTGGTTGGGCGTATGCATTATAACCCATCTGGCGACGATAACAGCTTTATCGCAATCGCGGTGCAAAGCCCAATTAGCCGCGCCAAAGCGATTGATCTTTTGAAAAACCAAGGGTTCGATCCTATATCAATAATCTCTAATATAGATCAAGCAACGGGATCAGCCGCACATTTTGTTGAGGTCAAAGGCTATGTTGACCCCGCAGATGAACGCCTGCCTGTAATCGAAGAACAACTCGAAGAAAATGCAGGGCGCTGCGTCATGCTGGGCGGTTATCCCATTCCGCCAATTTTGCGCGCAGGTGATACTGACCCTGTGAAGCTTGATTAAAGGAGCGTTGATATGGCGCTGTTTAAAAAGATTGCCATTATTGGCTCTGGCTTGATTGGATCCTCTCTGGCCCGCGCAATTCGCGCAAATGATATTGCCGATAAATTAACCCTAATTGATATGTCTGAGGACGTCTGTAAAAAGGCCGTCGAACTGTCATTAGCCGATGAAATTACCGATGACGCCGCGCAAGGTGTCATCAGCGCCGATCTCGTTATCTTGGCAACGCCTGTTGGCACGTTCGAAGAAATTGCCAAGCAAATTGGCCCATCACTCTTGCCAGGCGCTATTTTAACGGATGTCGGCTCGGTTAAGGAAACGGTATTTAAGCAACTGGAAAAACATATCCCGCCTAGTGTCATTGTGTTGCCATCTCACCCCATTGCAGGGACTGAGCATTCTGGCCCACAGGCTGGCTTTGCGGAGCTTTTTATTGACCGCTGGTGCATCGTGACGCCCAAGCCTGATGCAGATTTGCGCGCCATTGAACGTCTGACCAGTTTTTGGGAGGCGTGCGGCATGCGTATCGAGCTTATGGACGCGGCGCACCATGACCTTGTCTTGGGCATTACATCGCACTTGCCGCACTTGCTAGCCTATACGATTGTTGGTACAGCCGCAGACCTAGAGGATGACGTAAAGACCGAGGTTATTAAATATTCAGCCAGTGGCTTTCGCGGTTTTACCCGCATTGCGGCATCTGACCCTGTGATGTGGCGTGATGTTTTCTTGCATAACAAAGATGCGGTTCTCGAAATTCTTCAGCGCTTTACCGAGGACCTAACAGCCTTGCAAAAATCAATCCGCCGCGGTGATGGGTTTTATTTACAAGAAGTCTTTAGTCGCGGCCGCGAAATTCGCCGCCATATCGAGCGCCTCGGGCCAGAGGGATACCCTTCGCCGCAGCAAATGAACAAAAGCGACGATTAGTTCACGAAAAACCTTGTTTGAATGTTTAATAAGGCGCTTTTCTGCGCGCTTCTTCCGCCAAAGCGTTTGAGCGCTCTTCGATTGTGTCTTGCAAATGAGCCATCATATCCTTGCGGGATAATCCTGCAGGCAAGGCAGGCAGAAATTCAAAGACAACTGTTCCAGGACGTTTTAGCAGCGATCCTTTTGGCCAGAAACACCCGCTATTGGTGGCTAGGGGCACAACAGGCAGGCCAGTGGCCTCATGTATGCGAAACACACCAGGCTTGTACGAAACGTCTTTTGGCGTAGTTTCTGGCGTTACGCGCGTTCCTTGCGGGTAAATAACGATAGTGCGCTTTTCATTGGCAACCTTGATTGCGCCATCACGCACCGAAACGATGGCCTTTTCAGGTGTGCTGCGATCAATCGCGATTGCACCTGTTTTCATTAAATACTGCCCCCAAAGCGGAACGCGAAACAGTTCCTTCTTTAAAATTATGGCGCTGTCTTTGAACAAGTTATGGATCTTAAAGGTTTCATATGTTGATTGATGCTTGGATGCAACGATGCAGTGCTGATCTGCGGGGAGGTGTTCAATTCCGCGCACTTCATAGCGTAAATTCAAAATCACCGCTTCCAGCCAAGCCACACCATCTGCCCATAAATGGATCAGTTTCATAAATGTTGTGCGCGGCATCAATAAAAATGGCGATCCAAAAATACAGATCATTAATGTCCATATCGGCAAGGCAATAAATGCGAACAAGGCGCTGCGAATATATTGAACAATCATGCGGCGGCCTCCTGCCATTTGGGGGGTAGTTTTTGTTGCGCAATGCGGAAAAGATATTTGTGGTATTCTTGTAAAAGTAATAGCCAATATGTCTTGTCGCGTTTGCGGGCATTCGGCGAAATAATGGGGTGTGGATAGACTGTTACATCTGGCAAGATGCGTTTAAAATCGATCAAAGCACGCGGCATATGGTAATTCGATGTGACAAGCCGGATCGAAGTAATTTTTTCTTCATCTTCAGAGGTTGCCGCGAAATGTTCAACCCATTGGCGCGCCATCAGTGCGTTTTGCGCCGTGGTATCGGCTTCGCGATCAAGGAAAATACAGCAAATAGGCAATGGCGTTGCGCCTTTCCATCGCGCGCGAATATCATCTTCGCTGATTTGCTCATAGACGCTTGTAATAAACAGGTAGAGCCCGCGCTTCGCCGCAAAGAGATTAAGTCCTGTATCTAAGCGGCCTTCGCCGCCCGTAAGGACAACAATTGCATCGGCCTTCTGGTTAACGTCATAGGGGCGAATACTGCTTGCCTGAAAAGCAAACCAGCCAAATCCAGCGCTCCATAAAAGGCCGCCAAGCAGCGTGAAAAATAAAAGGGTTTTGAATGTGCGTCCAAATATCTTCATGGCATTCTTTGTAATACTTGCATAACTGTGTAGCGCGCGCTGCCTGCAGAAATGCCGCAAATAATCAGTGGCAACAGGCAAAGAACGCTAATATCGCCCCAATGTATAGCAGCCTTGGGCAAGAAACCATAGTCTTGATCTTTAAAAACAAACCCAATAAGCGCCATAATGCATAGCGCTGATACTAGCCCTGCAAAGGCGCCAGTCAGTGACAAAATACTTGCGTGGCGTACAAATTGATTGGTGATATATTGATCTCGCGCGCCCATCAGATGCAAAAGCTCTACATCATTTCGGTGAATTTCTATCTGTGACTTCATTGCCCCCGCAATAGCCGCCACGGTTGTTAAGGCGATAACCAGAACAATCGCAAAGATTCCCGATTGCATCGATCGTGTTAATTTAAGCAAATCATCCAGCCATGTTTCATGCGTATCGATAAGAGTGTGCTTATCAATTTCGCGCAAGCTTGTGCTGATCGCATTAACCGCCTCAGGGGAGCTTTCATGCAGTTCTATTGAAATGAGCGAAGGCATAGGAAGGTCATCTATAAATGTACTTTGCCCCAACCATGATTGCACAAGCGTTTGCAATTTCTTTTCTTCAACAGGCGTAATAGTTTTGATGATGTCAGATTGTGACATTTTTTCGATGATAGAGGCCTGAATCTTTTTAATTTCACTTGAAGAGCGTAGCGTGTCTTCATCAATCTTAGCAGGAATTTCTAATGTGATTTTGTTCTCTAAACCTTCAGACCAACCATCCATAACGGTGTTGAGGGTAAATGAAAACGACAGAACAATCGTTGATAAGAACGCCATTAAACCAACAAGAACAATCAGAAACCCAGTACCTTCGTCTTGATGTAAGGGGAGGTCGTATTGGCGGGTTTTGTCACTGCTGCCGACGCGTTTATCTTCTGCGTTAAACATCTTCTAGAAGACTCCCTCAATTTTACGCTGGATCCAGTTTTTAGAATCTTGCAGCTGCAAGGACCCTTGATCCAAAATCAGGCGGCTGTGACCAAAGTGATCCATAAGTGCATGGTTGTGCGTTGCAATCACAATGGTTGTGCCCATACGGTTTAATTGCTCGAACAGGTTCATCAGGCGCATACCAATTTCATCGTCAAGGTTACCTGTGGGCTCATCGGCGAGCAAGAGCTTAGGCCGGTCAACAATGGCGCGTGCAATGGCAACGCGCTGCTGCTGGCCGCCGGACAGTGTCGCGGGCAGGGCGCGCATGTGATCACCCAGTCCAACCCAGTCTAAAAGCTCGTTAACGTTACTGCGAATTTCTTTTTCGTTTTTATTCAAAATGCGCAAAGGCAAGGCCACATTATCGAAAACAGACATGTGCGGCAGCAGGCGAAAGTCTTGAAAGACGACCCCGATGCGTTGACGGAACGATGCCATTTGCTCACGGTCAAGAACGCTGGTTTCCTGGCCAAACATGGTAACAAGGCCGCGTGTTTGTCTGCGTCCCAAATAAAGCAGCGACATGAGCGAGCTTTTTCCCGCGCCACTTGGGCCGCTAAGGAAATGGAATGAGCCTGCTTCTAATGTAAAGTTGATATCGCTTAAAACTTCGGGGCCAATGCCATAGCGTAAGCCAACATGTTCGAATTTAATCATGCGGTTGCTCCCGTGGTTTTTGTTGATCCAAAATATACTGCAAGGCTCTGGCACGTTTGTATGTGTTTGTAATGCCTTCTGCTGCGCCGAGTGCGTGGTCGTAATGACCATCATCTGCGAAGATCTTGCTTGTGATGCTAAAGGCTTTGTTTTTGAACGATTCACTGTTGATTTGCTTAATGCTTTGCATCGCTTGTTCGTATTTGCCGCGCTCGGCCTGTATTTCTGCAGTTTCGCCGTAGGCCTTGTTGCGTAAGGCATCATTGTCCATAGATCCCGCGGTTTTCCATGCGCCTTTATCGTCATTGGCAAAAGCCTGCGCCATTGCAATATACGTCAAGGCAATGGCGTGTGAAGGCGGATGTTCAATGTCTGCAGCTTTACTGTGCAGCGCCTGAAAGAGCGTATTGTAGTCATCCGCAGAAATGCCATGCTCGGCCGCAGTCATACCAATGCCGCGTATTGTCATGGCCTTCGTGTCAGGATTGCCAACTTTATCAATGAAATTAATGGCGTCATCATAACGTCCTTCAGCGGCAAGTGTCTTTGCAATTTCACGATATGTTTGATCGCGCCAATGATCTTTCTCAATTTTTTCCGCAGTTTTAATGAGGTCACGAATCACGCACGCACGGTCACTCGCAACACATGCCGCTGCCGCTCGGTGTGCTGGAAAAATTAAAACAACAAGTAATATCAGTGCAATAAAACGCATTATCCTTAATGTGCTCATTGAAATTAACCGTAAAAACATAGCCTCCAGCGCTTGAAAAAAAGCACAATAAAAGCTATACAATCTTTAAATATAGCCATACTTATTGGCTTTGAGAAGATCACGCGCATAATGATTCTAACCTGCCCACAATGTAAAACAAAATTTTCGGTGCCGACAACGGCTCTTGGTGAAGAAGGCCGCAAGGTGCGCTGCACCTTGTGTGAACATACATGGTTTCAAACACCTAATGGCGTAAAGCCTCAGGATGAGCCTGATGATGTTTTAGTGGATCAGGCATTTGAAAATTTGGTGGCCCAAGATCAGGACGCAGATAGTTTTAGCAATGATGATCAGGATCTGATTTCAGATAACCAAGATTTTGATCAAAGCTTTGTGGGCGGTGATGATGAAGACTTGCCGCAGGTTTTAAAGTCGTCGGGTTTGGACGATGAGGGGCAGGATGATAATCAAGCTAAGCCGCCAATCGCACTATCAAAAGCGCACCAATTAGGCGCGGCTGTATCGTTGATAGTTCTTATTCTTGTTATGGCACTGCTGTTTATTTTTAAATCACCATTAATCAGCGCATGGCCAGCTTTGAACGGTTTTTATGGCTTATTCGGTGCAGAGATAACGCCCAAAGGCCGCAATATTGTCTTCAATAACCTGTCGGCAGAAATTTTTAACGGCCAAATAACACTTGGTGGAGATTTGGTGAATTTGTCATCTTCAGAAAGTATCGTTTTACCAATGCTAGCGCAGCAATTAGACGATCATCAAAATGTTGTAAAACAATGGGTGATTATGCCGCCGGTTGATCATTTACCTGCTGGCGGGGTGACCGCCTTTGAAAGCATCTACGAAGCCGCAGAAAATGCACACAGTTTAAATGTTGGCTTTACGTTGGAAGACATGGTTGCTGTATCCACGCATGATGAGCATAAGGATCATTCTGGTCATGATGACGTGGAAGGCTCTCATGGCGATGAGGCGGAGCATGGAAAAGAAACCCATGGTCACGAAGGTGCCCATGAAGCAGAAACATCACACCATAGTGATGACCATCATGGTGCGCCTAAAGCCAAGCAGGAACACTCTCCCGTGCAAACAGATCATCATAACTCTCACGGGCATTAATAACGGCATATTGATCGCCGTCTACCAGGATTTCTGCCGCGCGTGGGCGTGTGTTGTAATTGCTACTCATGCACATGCCATATGCGCCTGCCGTTTGTATTACGGCAAGGTCATCGCGCTTCATCCGCGGTAATGTGCGATCACGCGTAAATGTATCACCTGTTTCGCAAACCGGCCCGACAACGTCATAGACGGTTTCAGGTGCATTATGATTTTGAACAGGGGCAATCTCGTGATAGGCGTCATACATCGCAGGGCGTAGTAAATCATTCATCGCGGCATCAAAAATCAGGAAGTTTTGACCTTGAGCCTCTTTAACGTCAGTGACACGGGTCAAAAGAACGCCGCTATTTGCAACCAGATAGCGCCCAGGCTCTAACGCAATATCAACGTCTAGTGGCACAATGATGTCGCGCACCCAGTTTGCATAGGCCGATAAATCAAGTAGTTGGTCGTCCTGCGTGTATTTCACAGGAAAGCCGCCGCCAATATCAAGGCGGGAAACCGTGTGTCCCGCCGCGCGCAATTCACCAACAATCGCGGGTAATTTACTAAAAGCTGTGTCAAAGGCGTTGACTTGCGATACCTGTGATCCGATATGGATCATAAGGCCAAGCGCCTGAACATTTTTCATACCTTTTGCCATGCCATAGGCCTTAAACACGTCATCTTTCATAAGGCCGAATTTATCGCCGCGTCGCCCAGTTGAGATTTTATGGTGACCGCCGCCGCTGACCTCGGGGTTCAGGCGGAAAATAACGCGCGCAGTTTTATTCATGTCATCAGCAATGGCGCTGATACGTTCAAGCTCGGGCAGGGATTCGACATTGATGTTGTAAATGTCGGCCTCAATTTGTGCGCGAATTTCCTGATTTGTTTTACCAACGCCAGTGGAAACAATTTTCTGCGGATCAATGCCTGCCTTTAGTCCGCGAATAAGCTCACCTTCAGAGACAACCTCAAGACCGCATCCTTCTTGTTGTAACAGTTTCAAAATCGCAAGATTACTGTTTGCCTTGCAGGCGTAGCAAATCATCGCATGGCGGCCCTTGGGCATAATGCCTTGAATGGCGTCGTTAAGTTGCTTGTACTGATTACGGATATGACCTGCGGAATACACGTAAGTTGGCGTGCCAAATTCTTCAGCGATGCTTGTCAAGGCAATGCGCTCGGCATGCAGTGTGTCGTCTTTAACGGGAAAGAAGGGATTTTGCAGGGCCATAATGATGTGTCCTAGTCTACAGGGATAGCAGTAGTCGATGGGTAAGGGCGCGGAAAGATATCGCGTTCCAGCCCTTGTGGCGGGTCAACAGATTCAGGTTTAATGCCGCATGCGCTAAGGCATAACATTAAAACGCAAAGCGCGGGCAGGGCTGTGTAAATGCTTCTCATCGGGCATTTATATAATAAAACGCAAAATAATCAATATGATTATATAAAGTGCGCTCTATTAAACCTTTTCAGTGAGTTGCGGAACGGCCTCAAAAAGATCCATGACAAGGCCATAATCAGCAACCTGAAAGATCGGTGCGTCTTCATCTGAATTGATGGCAACGATGACCTTGGAATCCTTCATGCCGGCCAAATGCTGGATCGCACCAGAAATGCCAACGGCAATATACAGGTCAGGCGCAACAATTTTACCTGTCTGACCAACCTGATAGTCATTGGGAACATAACCTGCGTCAACGGCTGCGCGTGATGCACCAACGGCGCCGCCCAATTTGTCGGCCAAGGCCTCGATAATGGCAAAGTTCTCTGCCGAACCAACGCCGCGCCCGCCCGATACAACAACCGATGCTGAGGTTAGCTCTGGCCTATCAGATACAGATAGCTCTTGCGACACAAAGCTGGCCTTATCCTGCGCGCCAAGACCTTCTGCGCCGCCCAGTGCGGAAACAGAGGCACTGCCACCTTCGGCGCTTGCTGCGTCAAAGGCACTGCCGCGCACGGTGATAACCTTGACCGCGTCACTTGATTTGACCGTTGCAATCGCATTACCTGCGTAGACAGGGCGCTCAAACGTATCATCGTCAATGACCTTTGTGATGTCAGAGATTTGCTGAACGTCCAGCAACGCCGCAACGCGCGGCAAGGTATTTTTACCAAAACTGGTCGCAGGCGCCAGAATATGTGTATACCCATCGGCGGCCTTAACGATGACTGGCGTTAAGGCCTCGGCCAATGGATGTGATAAATCTGCGCTATCAACGGTTAAAACCTTTGTGATCCCGTCAATCGCGGCGCACTGCGTAGCAACCGCGTCAACGCCAGCGCCAGCAACAAGAATATCAATGTCACCGCCAATGGCCTTTGCCGCGCTTATGGTCGAAAGCGTCGCGGGTTTCAGGGATGTGTTGTCGTGTTCTGCAATGATAAGAATGCTCATGATGAAATCCCCCTTATATAACTTTTGCTTCGTTTTTTAATTTGTCGAGCAGCGCATCAACACTGTCGACCTTAATTCCGCCCGATCGCGCAGGCGGCGTTGAAACCTTCACGACCTCAAGGCGCGGTGCAAAGCTTACGCCCGTATCATCTTCGCTGAGCGTTTCAAGCGGCTTTTTCTTGGCCTTCATAATATCAGGTAACTTCACATAGCGTGGCTCGTTCAGGCGCAGGTCAGTCGTTACAATCGCAGGCAGGGTCAATGACACTGTTTCAAGGCCGCCATCGATTTCGCGTGTCACGCTGGCTTTGCCGCCATCAAGTTTGAGTTCAGATGCAAATGTCCCTTGTGGCCAGTCGAGTAATGCGCCAAGCATCTGGCCTGTCTGATTGGAATCATCATCAATGGATTGTTTGCCCATGATAATTAAATCAACGCCTTCTTTTTCTGCAATGCTTTTTAAGGTTTTTGCCACGGCAAGGGGCTCAACCCCGCCAAGGTCTATGGCTTTGTCAGTGCTGACTAAGATTGCGCGGTCTGCGCCCATGGCAAGGGCGGTGCGTAATTGCTCTTGCGCTTTGTCTGGGCCAATACTCACAGCAATAATTTCACTGGCGGTGCCTGCTTCTTTAAGACGCACAGCTTCTTCAAGGGCAATCTCGTCAAATGGATTGATCGACATTTTAACATTGGCAAGCTCAACACCTGTTTCATCGCTTTTGACGCGGATTTTAACGTTGTAATCAACAACGCGTTTGACGGGAACGAGTATCTTCATATCGCTGTCCTCCTGACTTTATGATTGATAAGTAATATAGGCTAAAAAGACGAAAAAGATGGCGGCGCCTTGTGAAATGACGCGCACGCGCATCAAAGTATTCGCATGGCGTTCGCGAAATTCGGCGGATTTTGCCATGGTCGACACGCCAGCGCCCAATGATAATACGGTAAGAAGCGCTGATAAAATTGCGCAGACGAGAAAGAATAAGCTCATAAACTTATTCTACCGCAAAGGCTTAGACGCACTCAAGAGATAGTTTACATCAATTGTGTTGCGGCGCAGGGTAAATTGCGCGCTGATGGGGTCGTAGTGAAGACCTGTCAGATCTGATGCATCTAGGTCTGCTGCGCGCATCATGCGGGTTAGCTCTGATGGTTTAATGAATTTTTTCCAATCATGCGTGCCCTGCGGAACCCAGCGTAAAATATATTCTGCCGCGACAATCCCGCCTAGGAACGATTTTACAGTGCGGTTTAATGTCGACATGATCAAAAGACCGCCTGGTTTAACGCGCGCGGCGCATTCTTGAACAAAGGCCTGTGGATTTTCGACATGCTCGATAATTTCAAGGGCGAGGACAACATCATACTGCGCATCGATATCTTCAACAGGCTGATTAAGGTATGTAATATCAAGGCCACCTTGCTGACTATGTGCCTTTGCAACGTCAATGGCTTGTGTGTCTGCATCTGCGCCAGTCATCTGCGCGCCTAGGCGTGATAGGGGCTCGCAAACAAGGCCGCCGCCACATCCGACATCCAAGATCGACTTGTCATGCAAGTCAGAGCATGAAAAATGCGCCTCAATTTGGTCACGAATATAACCAATGCGAACAGGGTTCAAGCGGTGCAACGGCGCAAAAGGGCCATCTTCATCCCACCATTGATGCGAGTCGCGCGAGAAATGAATGATTTCAGCGTCGTTCACTGTTGTGTTTTTCGCGGCTTGGGTGCTGGACATTTAATTTATACTCTTGTAATAAAATTGATCTGACCTGAAAACAGATAGAGGGTCATGCGGTAAAAAGCAAGCCAAGAGGGACGTAAGAGCATACGATGCCAACAATTGTAATGAAATTCGGTGGGACGTCTGTTGCCAACATTGAAAAAATCAATGCTGCGGCGGATAAGGTTGCTGCGGAAGTTGCACGCGGAAATAAGGTCGTTGTTGTTGTGTCAGCAATGTCTGGCGTGACCAATAAATTGGTTGGCTATTGCCGCGAGATGAGCAGCATGTACGACATCCGTGAATATGACACCGTTGTATCAAGTGGCGAGCAAATTACATCAGGCCTGATGGCTATGGCCTTGCAAGAGCGTGACATCACTGCACGTTCATGGCTGGGTTGGCAGGTTCCTATCCACACAGACAACGTGCATGGTCAGGCATCAATCACATCGATTGAAACAGACGCTTTGCAAGAACGCCTAAATCTGGGTGAGGTTGCTGTTGTGCCAGGGTTTCAAGGCCTTACGGAGCGCAACCGCATTTCTACATTAGGGCGCGGCGGTTCTGATACGACGGCTGTGGCCTTGGCGGCGGCTCTGAAGGCGGATCGCTGCGATATTTATACTGATGTGGACGGCGTCTATACAACCGACCCACGCATCGTGCCCGAAGCACAGAAAATCAACCGCATTTCATACGAAGAAATGATCGAGCTTGCTTCATTAGGCGCAAAAGTCTTGCAAACACGCTCGGTCGAGGTTGCAATGAAAAACAATGTAAATCTGCAAGTGCTTTGCAGTTTTGGTGAAGAAATCGGCAGTGACCTACCCGGAACCCTGCTAACAGCAAACGAGGATGACATGGAAACAAAAATCGTAAGCGGCGTTGCATATCAGGCCGATGAAGCAAAAGTAACACTATTGAATGTGCCCGATATTCCCGGCATTGCATCAAAGATTTTTAAACCCCTGTCGAACGCGGCCGTCAACGTTGACATGATTGTTCAGAATATCTCGTCCAATGGTGATGCGACAGACATGACATTCACCGTATCCAAAGGAGAGCTGCCACGCGCACTAAAAGCGCTCGAGCAAGTGGAAGGTGTCGATGATCTGGAAATCCGCGTTGCAGAAGACCTTGCGAAGGTTTCTGTTGTTGGCGTGGGCATGATTACAAACCATGGTATCGCCAGCACAATGTTTGAAACGCTCGCCGAGAAAAATATCAATATCGAGGTTGTTTCAACATCTGAAATTAAAATCTCTGTTTTGATTAAACGTGACTATATGGAGCTTGCTGTTAGAGCTCTCCACAGCGCATTTGGCCTTGATCAAGAATAAGACTTTACACCTTATTTTTATCTGCCGTACCCTAAGGGTATGATTCAAAACGCGCCCTTGCATGAAGACGATCTTTATTATGCTGACACACCTGTCGGCGATATTTTGCGTCTTAAGCGCGAGGAATATAATCAATCTTTATCCGATATCGAACAGGCACTGCACATTCGCGCTATTATGTTGGACGCGATCGAGCAAGGCCGCTATGACGACCTGCCTGGGCGTACATACACAATTGGCTTTATCCGAACATACGCAGAATATCTTGGCCTCAAAGCCGAGCGCATGGTGAAACTGTTTAAAAGCCAAGCGAGCAGCGCGCCCAAAAAGCGCCTGTCTAAGGAATTATCACCTGCATCAAACGACAACAACGTGCCAAAACTTTCTTTGGTTAGCATCTCAATTTTACTGTTTATCGCAGGCTTGGTCTTCATGGGGAAAAGCTCCGACAGTGCCGATATCCAGATACGCGATTTACCTGCTAGCATGAGTATGCCGCATGATGCTATTTTTCTAGAAAAGAATAGCCTTACCCAAAATAATGCGCTAAACCCTTCGGCAGAAACTTTATATTATTAACCACCTAGAAGTTTATAAACATGAGTATGAGTGCTAAATTAGCGTCCATTCGTGCCCGCCATGACGAATTGGCGGCATTAATGTCCGCTGGCAATCTAAGCGGTGATGAATTCACGAAATTATCGATGGAGTACGCCGAGCTTACACCCGTTGTCGAGGTCATCGATGAAGAGTCGCAAACGCGTCAAGAAATCATTGATCTAAAAGAAATGCTCGATGATCCTGAAATGAAGGATATCGCTGCGGAGGAGCTTCGCGCGCTCGAAAAGAAATTGCCTGATCTTGAACGCCAAATTCAATTGGCCCTTATCCCCAAGGACGAAGCCGACAGCAAAAACGCCATTTTAGAAATTCGTGCAGGCACAGGTGGCGACGAAGCCGCTTTATTCGCCGCAGATTTATTCACCATGTACAAAGGCTACGCCGCGCAGCGCGGATGGTCACTTGAAGTGATCGAAGCATCAGAAAGCGATATCGGCGGCTATAAAGAAATTATTACCCGCATTAGCGGCGCGAACGTATTTGCCCGCCTGAAATATGAATCAGGGGTTCACCGCGTACAGCGCATTCCAAAAACGGAATCGGGCGGCCGTATCCATACATCGGCGGCGACAGTTGCTGTTCTTCCTGAAGCAGAAGATGTCGATATCGAAATCAATCAGGCAGACCTGCGCATTGATACATATCGCTCGCAAGGGGCAGGGGGGCAGCACGTAAATACCACAGATTCAGCCGTGCGCATTACCCACATACCAACAGGCGTGGTTGTTGAAATGCAAGAAGAGCGCTCTCAACATAAAAACCGTGATAAAGCGATGAAAATCTTGCGCACGCGTATCTATGACCAAGAACGTCAACGCCTTGCGTCTGAACGCGCCGAAGACCGTAAATCACAGGTCGGCTCAGGTGACAGGTCAGAGCGCATTCGCACCTATAACTATCCGCAAGGCCGCGTCAGCGACCACCGTATTAACTTGACCCTCTATAAATTAGAAGAAGTCGTATCAGGGCAGGCCCTTGATGAGCTTGTTGATGCGCTAATTGCCGAGGATCAAGCTGCTGCGCTTGCTGATTTTGCGGCGTAAAGCCAATGAACGCTAAAACCCTATATAATGAAATAAAACAACGCCTTCAGGACATGCAGGTTCATGACCCTGCGTATGAGGCGCGCTGTTTGCTGGAAGATATTCTTTTAATTCAGTGGATGGATATCATCGCAGGGTCTGATGTGGATGTGCCAGATGAGGCCTTGAAAAAATGTGATGCCATCTTGGATGAACGCGCAACGGGCAAGCCATTAACCCGCATATTGGGAGTGCGTGAATTTTGGGGGCTGAACTTCACATTAAATGATGACACCCTAGACCCGCGCCCAGAAACCGAAATTTTGGTTGAAAAGGCACTGTCATTTATAACCGAGGCTGGATTGCTAGCACCTAATATTCTTGATCTTGGTACAGGAACAGGATGCATACCCATTACCTTACTGCATGAAAAGAAATCTGCGCGCGCTACCGCCGTTGATTTATCCGAAAAAGCCCTCGAGGCAGCAATGCATAATGCAAAATATCACGGCGTTGATGATCGCCTGACATGTGTTCAATCAAATTGGTGTGACAATGTGCAAGGCCAATTTGATGTCCTTGTGTCGAATCCGCCCTATATTGATACCAGTGATATCACGAATCTTTCCCGTGAAGTGAAGAATCACGATCCGATTCTGGCCCTTGATGGCGGCGAAAATGGAGTCGCACCCTATGAAATTATTTTTTCACAAATAAAAAATGTGCTAAAGCCCGCTGGCCGTGCCTTTCTAGAGGTCGGACAGGGGCAGTGTGGATACATTCAGGGAATCGCGGAAAAATATAGGATTCGCATTTTGAACATCTATCCCGATTACGCAGGGATTCCGCGGGTTGTGGAAATCTCCTGTGGGGATAAATGATAAAAAAGCCCTTAACCTAAGTTGATTAAACTTCGTGCGGCGATGTACTTTGAAACCAGTTCAAGGCAAGCATTTCGGAATGAGCAAATAACTGCTTAACCGCTTAATTTTATCGTTGTGGATAAAATGTGGATAACTTGTTTTGTGCCCTGTGACTTTTGACAGAATCATGTAACGATCATTCGTATGCAATTCTGCAGAGTCATAAAAATATAATAAAAACTAACTTTTAAGAGACGAAAGACTTGAAAATCATGAGGCATGGTAGCGGAAACAGACGTCAGCGCAACAGAAACAACGGGCGCCGTAATAATAATGGTAACGGTGGTGCGCCAAATCGTTCTCAGGTCTTCGACAGTAATGGTCCAGAGGTTCGCATCCGTGGCACTGCCCATCAGATTGTTGAAAAATATGCCGCGCTTGCCAAGGATGCAATGTCTTCTGGTGATATGACGCTGGCAGAAAACTACCTTCAGCATGCCGAGCATTATCAGCGCATTATTGTGGGCTGGGATGAAATGGATCGTGAGCGCGCTGAACGCCAAGCTCAGCAAAAAGCCAAAGAAGAGGCAAAGCAAGCCAAAGCTGAACAAGAGGAAGACGATCTTGCGCTACCATCAAGCGTCATACCTGAAGCACCAGTTGTGTCTGAGGAGAGCAAGCCTGTTCCAGAAGATGCTTAGACTTTTGACGTATTACTATAGATCGCGTATAACCCTTTTAATTCTAAATGTTAAAAGGGTTATTTTATGGGCAATCACTTGGACGATCTATTGGAAGAATTTTCTGAAGCAAAACTCTCTCAACCACCTGAGGTAGTTTTAGAGAGTTTAAATGATTTCATCGATGTAGCTGAAAGTACAGATTTATCTGAAATTGATGATTTGCGCACAGCGTTCATCGATGCATTAAAACATGCACATTGTGAGTACATGCCACAAGACTATACGTCTTTAATGCAAAAAGTAGATGATATTTTATCTGAGCACGACAATATAATGCGTACCGATAATATTCTGCGCGCCGCACGCGAATTATCATAACGACAGAATATAATTTTAATGCATATTATAAAAAAACAACATAATTTCAATAATTTTTTCTAGTGCTGTTGACTTCAGTGGCTGAAAGGCTATGTTCATTAGTAGTTAAATTGTTAAACACTAACTCAATATGAAGAAAGGTCTATTATGTTGATCAAACAGGCGTTCCAGAAGCGCCGTTTGGGGATATTGAAAAATCCACAAGAAGCAACAAGTCCAGAGGAAGTATCAAATGATGATGTTCCTCATTTTATTAAATCTCTTACCCATGAATACCAAGCGGCATCCCAAGAACTTGCCGAAGGTAGGGGCTCTCCTAAAACTGAAGACACAATGGAGCGTGCTCGTAGCGCACTCATAAATGGCTTAAATGATCTACGCAAAGATGATTTTAATGCTGCTGTGCGTGCGGCGGAAACATTCATAACAAATAATGCAGGCGAGTCTGCAATCAGTTATGAAGCTGCGCCTGAACCAGCAATGGCCGCATAACTTTCAAGTATATACGTATAAAATTTTAGTTAAGCGCCCTTGACCCGGATCGAGGGCGCTATACTATTCTTCATATAGCCTTACTTAAGGCACGGAAGGATAATAATGATGAATTTTGATCGGTATACGGAAAAAACTAAATCTGTACTGCAGCAAGCACAAACCCTTGCGATGCGCCGCGACAACCAATCGCTTGAGCCAGAACATCTTTTGCGATGTATGCTGGATGATGAGGATCGCATGGCGCTTAAGCTTATCGATTCTGCGGGCGGCGATACCGCGCAGCTCAGCGCTGATATCGACGAGGCGATTGCGAAACTGCCAGCTGTGACAGGCGGCGGCGCAGGTGGCCTGCGTTTGTCGAATGATGTTGCGAAAATCATGGATAACGCGCTGAACTTGGCAGAAAAGGCAGGCGACAAATTTGTAACGCTTGAACGTATTTTGCAGGCGATGATCATGGCAAAGAAAAGCCATGTAGCAGAATTGCTTGGAAAATGTGGACTGGCAGATCAAGCGCTGAACCAAGCCATCAATAATGTCCGCAAAGGCCGCACCGCCGACAGCGCCAGCGCAGAAGACAATTTCGAGGCGCTCAGTAAATATGCGCATGACCTGACGAAGGCGGCTGAAGACGGTAAATTTGACCCGATCATTGGCCGTGATGAGGAAATTCGCCGCGCGGTGCAAGTCTTATCACGCCGCACAAAAAACAACCCAGTCCTGATTGGGGAGCCTGGCGTAGGTAAAACCGCAATCGCCGAAGGCCTAGCCATGCGCATTATTAATGGTGATGTGCCGGAAAGCCTGAAAAACAAGCGCTTGCTTGCGCTTGACCTTGGGGCGCTACTTGCGGGCGCGAAATATCGCGGCGAGTTTGAAGAGCGCCTTAAAGCCGTTCTTGATGAAGTCAAGTCGGCGGCCGGTGAAATTATTCTGTTTTTGGATGAGCTTCACACACTTGTTGGCGCCGGTAAAAGCGAAGGGTCTATGGATGCAGGCAATATGCTAAAGCCTGCACTCGCCCGAGGCGAGCTTCATATGATTGGGGCGACAACACTGGATGAATACCGCAAATATATCGAAAAAGATGCGGCGCTTGCCCGCCGTTTTCAACCCGTTTACGTGTCTGAACCCACTGTCGAAGATACAATCTCTATTCTTCGCGGCTTGAAAGAGAAATACGAACTGCATCACGGCGTGCGCATTACTGATACGGCAATCGTTGCGGCGGCAATGCTCTCTAATCGCTATATCACAGATCGTTTCTTGCCGGATAAGGCGATTGATTTGGTTGATGAGGCCGCATCACGTATACGCATGCAAGCCGACAGCAAGCCCGAAGAAATTGATGAGCTTGATCGCCGTATTATTCAGCTCAAAATCGAAAAAGAGGCACTGAAAAAAGAAAGCGACAAGGCCTCACAAGAGCGTTTGCAAAAACTAGAAGATGAACTGGCTGAGCTTGAAAGCAAAAGCGCCGACCTGACCAGTCAATGGCTTGGCGAGAAAGAAAAGCTTAACGCGGGTCAGCGCGCCACGGAAGAGCTTGATAAAGCGCGCATTGCCTTTGAACGCGCCGAACGTGAAGGCGAATGGGCCAAGGCAAGCGAGCTTAAATACAGCCTTATTCCTGCCCTAGAAGAAAAACTGGCGAAAAGCGCAGATGCTAATCATCAAAAATCAAATAGCAGCCTCATTAACGAAGAGGTCACAGATAACGATATCGCCAGTATCGTCAGTCGCTGGACAGGTGTGCCGGTTGATAAAATGCTTGCAGGCGAACGTGAGAAGCTCCTTCAAATGGAAATGGCGCTGCAAAAACGCGTTGTGGGACAAGACCAGGCGGTTACAGCAGTCTCCAATGCCATTCGCCGCGCGCGCGCAGGACTGCAAGATCCGCGCCGTCCTATTGGCTCGTTCTTATTCTTAGGCCCAACAGGCGTGGGTAAGACAGAGCTAACAAAGGCGCTTGCAGAATTTATGTTTGATGACGATACAGCGATTATTCGCATGGATATGTCGGAATACATGGAAAAACACGCCGTTGCACGCCTTATTGGCGCGCCTCCAGGCTATGTTGGGTATGAAGAGGGCGGCGCCTTGACTGAAGCCGTACGCAGACGTCCTTATCAGGTTGTCCTATTTGACGAGGTTGAAAAGGCACACCCTGATGTCTTTAATATCTTGCTGCAGGTCTTGGATGATGGTCGCCTAACCGATGGGCAAGGCCGCACGGTGGATTTCAGTAATACGGTTTTGATCATGACATCAAACCTCGGCGCCGAGCATCTTGTGTCCCAAGAGGAGGGCGCAGACGTTGAAGATGTGCGTGATTTGGTGATGAACCATGTGCGCGCGGCCTTCCGTCCCGAGTTCTTGAACCGTCTTGATGAAATCCTGCTGTTCAAACGTCTTGGCCGCGAACAAATCACAGGAATTGTTGACATTCAACTGCAATATCTGCAGCGCTTATTACAAGACCGTGATATAACTTTAGACGTCGATGACGCGGCGAAGCTTTGGCTCGGTGATAAGGGGTATGACCCAGCCTATGGTGCGCGGCCGCTGAAACGTACAATTCAAACGGCGTTGCAAAACCCACTGGCGGAAAAAATCCTGAAAGGGGAAATCCTCGATGGGGCAACGGTCAAAGTTACCAAAGACAAGGATGAACTCAATATTGCCGTCTAAAACATACTTTTTCTGCGGGATCGGGGGCAGTGGCATGATGCCTCTTGCGCTGATCCTGCAAAGTAAAGGTCATACCATTATTGGATCTGACCGCGCCTATGACCAAGGCGCTTCACCAGAAAAATTCAATCTACTGACCAGTAAGGGTGTATCATTATACCCGCAGGACGGAAGCGGCGTTGCAAACGCAGATATTCTAGTCGTGTCAGGCGCGATTGAGGATACAGTTCCTGATGTCGCTGCCGCAAAGGCCAAAGGCATTGCAATTAAAACGCGCGCCGAAATTTTGTCATCGTTATTTAATGATGCGCCGTGCGGCATTTCTATCGCCGGTACCAGCGGTAAATCAACTGTAACAGGTATGGTGGCAACAATATTTGATGCCTGCAAAATGGATCCGACCGTCATGAACGGCGGCATGATTACAAATTTCGACGGAAACGCGGCCTGTCCTGCGGCGAATATGCGCGTTGGGCAGGGGAAAGCCTTTATCACAGAAACAGATGAAAGTGACGGGTCAATCGCGCTGTATAATCCTGCAATTGCCGCGCTGAATAACATCGCGTTGGACCATATGCCCCTTGATCAGCTCAAAACGATCTTTTCTGCGTTCTTGGGGCGCGCATCACGCGCCGTTGTCGTCAACATGGATGATCCACATATTCCATCACTTCTGAAGGACTGTAAGGCACTTGTCATCAGTTATGGCATCAATGCGGCTGAAGCAACACTAAAGGCGCATAATATAACCTATCGCCCTGATGGCGTTGATTTTACCGTGCAAGGACAAAAGGTTTCACTAGGCGTTGCGGGGCGTCATAACGTTCTTAATGCACTGGCTGCGCTTGGCGTTGCGATTGCCGCAGGGATTGACCTGAACTACGCGATCAATGGGCTTGAGCGCTTTACAGGCATTAAACGCCGCCTGCAAGTGGTTGGAACGCAAGGCGGGGTCACTGTCATTGATGACTTTGGCCATAATCCAGATAAAATCGCCGCAACATTAGAAACCTTAAAGCAATTTGACGGACGTCTTTTGGTTATGTTTCAGGCGCATGGCTTTGCGCCGCTGCGTCTTATGGGCGATGAAATTGTTCAATCCTTTGCACGTCATCTAGCGCCAGAAGACGAGCTTATAATGCCAGAGGTCTACTACGCAGGCGGCACGGTTGATCGATCAGTCACGGCAAAAGACATTATCGCAAAAGCCGAGGAAGCCGGTATAAAGGCCAAATGGTTTGCCGAGCGTCCACAATGCGCACAGTATTTAAAAACAGCGGCCAAAGAAGGTGATCGCATTGTTATCATGGGGGCGCGCGATGATAGCTTAACCGGCTTCGCGAAAGCGCTTTGTGCATAAAGGTAACGTCAGGAACGCTGTACGTTTAGGCGTACAGCTTTTCTAGAAGTGCGAAAATGCCGCGCAATCCTGTATCTTTGCCGCCTTTGGGGCGCCCTGGGCGTCCAGATTGCTCCCAAGCAAAGCAATCAACATGGATCCATTTTGCGGGATTATCATCACCGATAAAATGCTCAAGGAAAATGGCGCTATACATCAAATCACCCGGAACGCCGGCATGATTAACCAAATCAGCAATGTCACTTTTTAAGATGCTGCGATAATCGCGGTGTAGGGGCATTGGCCATAGAGGGTCGTGAACTGACTTTGGAATGCTGCGCAGATGATCCTCAAGCTCAGCATCATTTGTAAATGTCGCAGGAATATCCATGCCGAGCGCCGCGCGCGCTGATCCTGTTAGGGTTGCGAAATCAATAATCAAATCAGGTGATTGTTCGGCCGCGTAGGCAAGGGCATCGGCTAAGATCAGGCGACCTTCTGCGTCTGTGTCTGTATTTTCAACGGTAAGGCCTTTGCGGCTGGTGAAAACATCGCCTGGGCGGAATGAATTTGCGCCAACCGCATTTTCAACTGCAGGGATAATCACGCGCAGGTTCACAGGCAGGTTCAATGCCATGACCAAGTCTGCTAGCGCAAGCGCATGCGCCGCGCCGCCCATATCTTTTTTCATGAAACGCATAAATTGTGAGGGTTTCAAGTCAAGCCCACCTGTGTCAAAGCAAACGCCTTTACCAACGATCGCCAGCACTGGCAGGTCTTTACTACTGCCCCAACTGATATCAATCAGGCGCGGTCCACGTTCTTTTGTGGCGGCTTGGCCAACGGCATTTACCAAAGGAAATTCTTTTTCTATGGCTGATCCCTTAACAACCTTAATCTTGGCTTTGTGCACCGCCGCCAGTTCCGAGGCAACCATCTCAATCTGCGCTGGCCCAAGGTCATTAGCTGGCGTATTGACCATATTACGAAGGAGCGTAATAGCGCGAATAAAGGCCTTTGTGCGTGTGATGTCTTCGGTTTCAGGTAAGTAAAGCTGCGGCGTAGGGCGCGCAGGCTTTTTATACTGCGTAAAATTATAACATCCCAATGCCCATCCTAATATCGCCGTTTGACGCGGGAAATTGCCGTAAATATCAAGGCTAAAACTTGTTTCATCAAGAAGCGCATCTGAAAATGTTTTCTGGATATAGGCGGGCGCACCAGCAAGACCATCATAAAGTGACGGCGCATCACCAAGGCCAACTAAAATCTCGGTAATTGTGCCATTCTTATCATGAACGGCCGCATATTCACCCGACTTGCCAGCAAAACCATTTTGACGAATTTGCGCTTGGCAAAAGTCAGGTTGTTCGATCACCCATTCAGTAAAGCCATGCGGCGTGAAGGCGTGAATTTCAACACTATTATCGCGGACTTCGCGGGTAAAAGATGGTGCAATATCAAATAAAAATGATGTGTTCATAAGAATGTTATCCCTTGGTTATCTTTATATTCTACGATGAAATGGCCTTGAAAAAAAGGGTTCTCACCCGCGCGCGGCCAGAATTTTCTTCACTGGGTTAAAGCTATGGCGATGATGCGGTGTAACGCCGTGCGTTTGCAGGGCGCTTAAATGCTCTTTCGAAGGGTAGGCTGCATTGCGCTCCCAGCCATAATGCGGGTAGTCTTCAGCCAGCTTCGCCATTATTTTATCACGCGTATATTTTGCAACAATCGATGCCGCGGCGATGGATTTGGATTTTAAATCCCCTTTGATAAGCGCACTCGCCGCAGTTGGCATATCAGGCGGAACGCGGTTTCCATCAACAAGGGCATGATCAAACGGTACATCCATTTGATCGCTGGTCTGCATATAGGCACGTTTCATTGCCTCCATAGATGCCCAAAGGATATTCAGTGTATCAATCTCACGAGGGCAACATTGTCCAATGCCAACGACACAATGCTGGCGTATGTGTGTATGTATTGCTGATAATTTACTTTTAGAAATCTTTTTACTGTCTTGAATTAAATCAATAAAATCATGCGTACGCACATGACTTGGAATATAAACGCACGCCGCCACAACAGGGCCAGCCAAAGGACCGCGCCCAACCTCATCAAGGCCGCAAACAAGGCCGCTTATCTGATCTTCGTGAAAGAAATCGGCGCTCATGGTCTAATCTTGCAGGCTTTTAGAGGCAATCTCGTAAATATCAGGGGCAATATTAGGGATGCGCAAGATATCTTCAAGGGCATCTCTCATTTTTGCCTGCCTGCCGAGATCAAAGCTCTTCCAGCTACGCAGCGGCGTAAGAAGGCGCGCGGCAATCTGCGGATTAATCGTATTCAGCGTTTTAATGACATCACGTAAGAAGGCATAGCCGCTGCCGTCTGTTTTATGGAATCCTGCGGGATTGTTCATGGCGAAGGCCGCATATAAGCTGCGCACACGGTTAGGGTTTTTGATGTTAAAGTCTGGATGTTTGCTCAGCGTAGCAAGGTGATCAATAATATCACTGCGATCCGCGGACGCCTGCAGCGAAAACCACTTATCAATGACCAGCGGATAGGCTTTATAACGATCATAAAAATCAGCAAAAACCTCATCACGCTCGGGATTACTGTTACTTGCAAGCGAAGCAAGCGCAGCAACGCGGTCTGTCATGTTATCGGCATGCTCGTAATGTTCTTTGGCACGTTTTGCGCACCCTGTGCCATGCGTAGCGGTGAGCACCATCAAAACAACATTACGCAGCGCGCGACGCCCCATCGCAATGTGGTCAATTTCAAAGGCACCATCATTGCGCATCATCTTGTAAACGGCCTCAAGGGGTTTTCGGTGAATGCGTTTAATGCCTGCAAGGACAGTTTCGCGGGCTTTGTGAATCAATAAAGGATCGGCGAGCTTGCGCTGCTGAATAAGGGATTCTGTCGAGGGCAGCGTTAAAGCGCGCGCGATTAATGCCTTGTCACTCTCTGGATCAAGAGCATCTTCCAGTAGCGGCAGCAAACCTTGAATATAATCTTCTGGTGCGCTGATTTTCTCGCCGCGTTCCAATTGGTCAATCAGGCCATGCAAAATGCGCCCAGCCAAGATTTGCCCAGATTCCCATTTGTTAAATCCATCACTGTCATGTTGGCTTAGGAAATAATAATCTTCATCACTCAGGTCTGTGTCTAAAATAACGGGCGCTGAAAACGCGCGCAAAATAGATGGAACAGGTTTTTCTGTTATCTGATCAAAGGTAAAGCTTTGCTCAGCCTCTTTCAGGTGCAAGACTTGCGTTTCAATCAGGTCATTTCCATCGCTCCCCAGCAAGCCCATCGCAACAGGGATATGCATGGGCTGCTTATTCTTTTGTCCGGCAGTATCTGGGATACTTTGTGTGAGCGTAACCGTATATGTTTGCGCATCAGGATCGTATTGCCCTGTAAAGCCCACGCGCGGCGTGCCGGCCTGTGCATACCACAGTTTAAATTGCTCAAGATCCAAACCGCTGGCCTCGCTCATGCACTGGATCCAATCATCACAGGTGGCGGCTTGTCCGTCATGGCGGCTGAAATACAGGTCTGTCGCCTTACGGTATGTGGTTTCCCCCATTAGTGTGCGGAACATACGAATAACTTCTGCGCCTTTTTCGTAGACGGTCATCGTGTAGAAGTTATTGATTTCGATATATTCTTCTGGGCGAATAGGGTGCGCTAGGGGGCTGGCATCCTCGGCAAATTGCAAGCGGCGTAAATGCGTTACGTCATCAATGCGCTGCACCGCGCGGGAATGCATATCGCTTGAAAATTCTTGATCCCGAAAAACGGTAAGGCCTTCTTTCAGGGAAAGTTGAAACCAGTCACGGCATGTGACGCGGTTACCACTCCAATTGTGGAAATATTCATGCGCAATCACGCTTTCCACGCGGATGAAGTCCGTATCAGTTGCTGTTTCCTGCTGCGCCAAGACAAGCGCCGTATTAAAGATGTTCAGCGATTTATTTTCCATCGCGCCCATATTAAAATCACTGACCGCAACGATGTTAAAGATATCAAGGTCATATTCCAGGCCATAAACATCTTCATCCCACTTCATCGAGCGTTTTAAAGACTGCATCGCATGATCACATTGGTCTTCATCGCCTTTGCGGACATAAATATAAAGGTCAACGTCGCGACCACTTGCCGTTGTAAATGTATCGTGGATATGGTTTAGATCACCCGCGACAAGCGCAAATAAATAACAGGGCTTTTTGTGCGGATCTTCCCACGTTGCAAAGTGACGACCACCGGACAAATCTCCGCTATCAATCAAGTTGCCGTTGCCAAGTAAAACAGGGCACGTATCTTTACTGGCCTCGATGCGCGTTGTGTAAATGCTTAAAACATCAGGGCGGTCTGGGAAATATGTGATGCGGCGAAAGCCCTCGGCCTCACATTGTGTGCAGTATGTCCCGCCTGATTGATAAAGCCCTTCAAGGCGTGTGTTTTTTTCAGGATAGATCTTTGTAACAATCTCAAGTGTAAAATCTGTGCGTTCCGCGGGCGGTGAAAGCGTCATGCCACATTCATCAACCGCGAAGTTATCATAGTCTTTACCGTCAATTTTTAGGGATAAAATCTCTAGATCTTCACCATACAAATAAAGCGGCGCTTCATCCGTTTGCGTAATCGCCAAAGTCGATGCCACATGCGTATGTCCATCATAAATTTGGAAGAGCAGGTCGATGGATTTTAGTGTGTAAGGGTAGGGTGCGTAGTCTTTTAAATAAGTTGTCTCAGGCATGCCAAAATATCTATGTTATGAATCAGATTGAAGATCACTGATCATGGCATGAAACTTTTTCTTTTGCGAGTCCTGTAGTGTTCTAAATGCTTCTAAATGGCGGCGCTCATAATCGCAAAGATGACGCTGCTCAGACGGAAGCAAATCACTTGCAGTGATTTTTAATCCCTGATCCTGAAGAGCGCTTGCAATCTTTAGCATCCAGTTCTGCGTTAGCTCTTGGTTGCCATTTTCTAATTTAGACACTTTCGATTTATTGCAGCCAATATGCTCACCTAAACGCTCTTGGGATAGACCTGCTGCTTTGCGAAGCTCTTTAATTCTATTTTTTAACAACATAACAACGTCTCAAATTACCTCTATTAAATTTTGGGTACTTGTACTGTACCAATTTTATTACCTATTCAAAAGTATATATAAGATAACCTTAATAAAAGATAGTTGCTTTTTTGGAAAATAATACCCGTTGAATACGTAAATTTGATGTGTTTATATAGTTCGTATAATTGTGCATTCAAGGGCAAAATGCATTTAATGAGATGCGCACAGGAGTAACTGATGAAAATTTCCAAGCTAACAGACTATGCGGTGTGCATTTTACTAACGATCGCACAAAAAGATGTAAAGCACATCAGCGCCGCCGATATCGCGGAGGATACAGGTTTTCCATTGCCAACGGTGTCTAAAATCTTAAAGGCGTTGACGCGCAAGGGGTTGGTGAAGTCGGTTTTGGGCGCAGGCGGGGGGTATTATCTTTCAGATGATATCGCTAATTTCTCGGTTGCCGATGCGGTTGTCGCCATGGAAGGTGAAATTCAACTGACTTCATGTGTTGACGGGTGCTGTGAAACATGCGATTACACTGACACCTGCCTCGTAGAGGGGAAATGGGATCACGTCAATAATGCGGTGATATCTGCATTAAAGTCTGTAAAGCTTGTTGATTTAGTCGGGCAGTAGTCTACCTTACTGTCTAAAAAGAGGGACAGAAAAGGTACTTTTAATTATGAGTAGCGAAATTTCAGAAGAAACAATACAAACGGTCAAGGATATGGCTGGTAAGTATGATGCAGGTTTCGTCACCGATATCGAATCGGACAAAGCGCCCAAGGGCCTGTCCGAAGACATTATCAAATTTATCTCCGCCAAGAAAAAAGAGCCCGAATGGATGCTGGAATGGCGCATGAAGGCCTATAAAAAGTGGCTGGGCATGCCTGAGCCCACTTGGCAAAAACCTGATTTCGAGCCCATCAATTATCAAGATTACTATTACTACGCCGCGCCAAAAAGCATGGCAGACAAGCCAAAAAGCCTTGATGAAGTTGATCCTAAGCTTCTTGAAACATATGAAAAATTGGGCATCCCACTGCGCGAGCAGGAAATTCTTGCAGGCGTCGCAAACCCAGTCGCAGTTGATGTTGTTTTTGATTCTGTTTCTGTTGCCACAACATTTAAGAAAACCTTAGAAGATGCAGGCGTTATTTTCTGCTCGATTTCCGAGGCTATCCAAAACCACCCTGAATTGGTCAAAAAATATATTGGCTCGGTTGTTCCGCAAGGGGACAATAAACATGCATGCCTTAACAGCGCCGTTTTCACAGATGGTAGTTTCGTTTACGTGCCAAAAGGTGTGCGCTGCCCGATGGAGCTTTCGACATATTTCCGCATTAACGAGCTTAACACTGGCCAGTTCGAGCGCACATTGATCATCGCCGATGAAGGCAGTTATGTGTCGTACCTTGAGGGCTGCACCGCGCCAATGCGTGATGAAAACCAATTGCACGCAGCCGTTGTTGAGCTTGTCGCGCATAAAGACGCAGAAATTAAATACTCAACCGTGCAAAACTGGTACCCTGGCGATGCGGAAACAGGCAAGGGCGGTATCTATAATTTCGTGACCAAGCGCGGTCTATGCGAAGGTGATCATTCGAAAATCAGCTGGACGCAGGTTGAAACAGGATCATCAATCACGTGGAAATACCCAAGCTGCATCCTAAAAGGTGATCATTCGCAAGGTGAATTTTATTCTGTTGCGATTACAAATGGCCGTCAACAAGCCGACACCGGCACTAAAATGATCCATATCGGTAAAAATACACGCAGCCGTATCGTCGCCAAAGGGATTAGCGCTGGAAAATCTGATCAAACATATCGCGGCCTAGTTAAAATTATGCCAGGTGCAGACAATGCACGTAACTTCACCCAGTGTGACAGCCTTCTGATTGGCGATCAGTGCGGCGCGCATACTGTGCCTTACATTGAAACGCGCAATAAAGGCGCGCAGCTAGAGCACGAAGCAACCACAAGTAAAATCAGCGAAGATCAAATGTTTTACTGCATGCAGCGCGGCATCGGCGAGGAAGAGGCGCTCGCCCTGATTGTCAATGGTTTTGCCAAAGAAGTCATGCAAAATCTGCCCATGGAATTTGCCGTCGAAGCACAAAAGCTTGTCGGTATCAGCTTAGAAGGAAGTGTTGGATAATGATTAAAATTGAAAACTTAAAGGCGTCTATCGAAACTGATGATGGCGACAAAGAAATCCTAAAAGGCGTCGATCTTGAGATCAAAGGCGGCGAAGTTCACGCGATTATGGGGCCGAACGGCGCAGGTAAATCAACGCTGTCTTACGTGCTTGCAGGTCGTGAAGATTACGAAGTGACTGATGGTTCTGTCATGTTGGACGGTGAAGACATCACCGAAATGGACCCGGAAGAGCGTGCCGCAGCAGGCCTGTTCTTAGCGTTTCAATATCCCATTGAAATCCCTGGCGTGAATATGAGCACATTTTTGAAAACATCACTGAACGCCATTCGCAAGCAGCGCGGCGAGGAAGAACTTGATTCTCTAGCGCTCCTTAAGCTGATGAAGGCAAAAACGAAAGAGCTTGGCATTTCAGAAGACATGATGAAGCGCGCTGTGAATGTTGGCTTTTCTGGTGGCGAGAAAAAGCGTAATGAAGTGCTGCAAATGGCAATGCTAGAGCCAAAATTCTGCGTCCTTGATGAAACAGACAGTGGCCTTGATATCGATGCACTTAAAGTCGTTGCAGACGGCGTAAACGCTATGCGCGACGAAAAGCGCAGCTTCCTTGTTATTACGCACTACCAACGCTTGCTTGATTACATCAAACCTGACGTTGTTCACATCTTTGCAAACGGCAAGATTGTTAAAACAGGCGGACCAGAGCTTGCCAAAGAACTGGAAGCAAAAGGTTATAACGACCTCATCGGAGAAGCCGCGTAATGAAACGCATCTGTGCCAAAATTTTATCTTTAATGATACTTTTGGCGGCTCCCGCACTGGCCAGCAATTGGGAAGAATGCAAAATGGATGTGATGGTTAACCATGCAACGGAGCAAGGCTATAACATTACAATTCAAAAGGGCATTGTAACAAATGGTATGGCAAACATTGGGGGCGCTTGTTTTCAAGGCGCATGGGGCAAGCCAATGGATATTGCCCTTGATGGCGATGTAACAGTTGGCGCAATGACGCATCTTGATTATGCCCGCTATAGCGCAATGGGAGCAAACGGCCCTGTTAATTCAGAAACGTGGAAAGTGACACAGGTTAAATAAAGGTTGAAAGATAAAGCAGTGAGAAATCTATTAAACATTCATGATTTGCCAACGCCAAAGGATGAACGCTGGAAATATACAAACCTTCCTCGCGCAGTTCCGGATGGCCTGACGCAGCAAGATACGCGCGAAGAAACAATCCATATCAAGCGTGGAGAAATCTGTGAAAAACCTGTGGATATCTTGTGGACAGGTGAAGAAGGAACAATCCACCAGCCCAAGCTCAGCATCACTTTGGAAGAGGGCGCGCAGCTCACTGTCATCGAACGGTTTACAGGTGTGGGTAACTACTGGCAGAACATGCAAACAGAAATTACCGTTGGAAAAAATGCACGCCTAAACCACATTCGCGTGATCGAGGATTCTGCCGCGGCCATTAACGCAAATATGGTGAGCATTAGCGCAGATCAAGATTCCGTCTATAGCGGTTTTTCACTTAATCTCGGCGCAAAGATGCAGCGCCATGACATTCATGCAATCCTCAATGGTGCCAATGGCGAGGTGAGCTTTAATGGTCTTAACCTTCTTGGTGGAGATCAACACGGCGACACAACCATTTTAATTGAACATGCCGCGCCGCATTGCCGGTCAAATCAATTCTACCGCACGATTTTAGACGATAAAGCGCGCGGTGTCTTTCAGGGCAAAGTCCACGTCCATCAAATCGCACAAAAAACCGATGGCTATCAGCTTTCTAATGCGATTTTGTTATCTGACAAGGCTGAAATGGATACCAAGCCAGAGCTTGAAATCTACGCCGATGATGTAAAATGCTCGCACGGGGCGACTACAGGCCAGCTGGATGATGAGCCACTCTTCTACCTGCGCTCACGCGGTCTTAGCGAAGGTCAGGCGCGCATGTTATTACTTGAAGCGTTCATTGCCGAGGTTATCGTTAAAATTGATAACGAAACGCTTGAGCAAGACGTCGCAGAAAAGGCAAAAACATGGCTCAGCAACGCTCTGTCATAAGCGCGCGGCAGGATTTCCCAATCCTGCAAACGCAAATGAACGGCAAACCACTGGCGTTCCTTGATAGCGGCGCTAGCGCGCAAAAGCCTTCTGCTGTGATTAATGTCATGAATGACATATACGAACGCGGCTATTCGAATATTCACCGCGGTCTTTATGCTATCTCGCAAGATCTTACTGCACGCTTTGAAGAGGCGCGCAAAACTATCGCGGCCTTTATCGGTGCAAGCAATGAAAATGAAATCGTCTTTACGCGCAACGCAACCGAAGCCATTAACTTGGTTGCGCAAAGCTGGGGGCGAACATTTTTATCCGAAGGCGATGAAGTTATCATCACGGCGATGGAGCATCACGCCAATATCGTGCCATGGCAAATTCTGCGTGATCAAATTGGCATTGTGATCAAAATTATCCCTGTGAACGACGATGGTATTTTAGATTTAGACGCTTATCAAAACATGTTATCCCCAAGGACGAAGTTTGTCGGGGCTGTGCATATCTCAAATGCGACTGGTGTTATTAATCCTATTAATGAAATCATACGCTTGGCAAAAGATTTTAATCCAGAAATTAAAGTTTTAATTGATGGATCGCAATCAGTTGTCCACACACCTGTCCACATGTTATCCACAGGCGCAGATTTCTTCTGTTTCACAGGCCATAAGCTCTATGGCCCCAGTGGAATAGGGGTGCTTTATGGCCGCCACGAGGTCTTGCAATCAATGCCGCCATACCAAGGCGGCGGTGATATGATCGAACGCGTAACGTTTGAAAAAACAACATACAAAGATGCGCCATTCCGTTTTGAGGCAGGCACGCCCGCCATTGCCGAGGTCATCGGTCTTGCCGCTGCCATTGATTACGTGCAGGACTTTGGCATGGAGGCCATCGCCGCGCATGAGCATGACATCTATACCTATGCTATGGATGCCCTGTCAGACGTGGATGGCATGCGCTATATTGGTAATGTAAAGCACAAAGCAGGTATTATCAGCTTTGTTATGGACGATGTCCATATCAGCGATATTGGTATGATCTTAGATCAGTGTGGCGTTGCCGTGCGCGCAGGGCATCATTGTTGTATGCCGTTGATGCAGCGTTTTGGCCTTGATGGCACGGTGCGTGCATCGCTTGGTATGTACTCGAATAAGGATGATATAGACGCCCTTGTCGGCGGATTGAAAAAAGTAAGGGAGTTATTCGCATAATGTCTGAAAAGATGGAAGCCGTTGCAGATGAAGAAATGGTCAAAAATGCCGTTGGCGAAGAAGGCTATGATGAACTGGCAGAGCCGCCAGAGCTGAACGCGCCCAACGATCACCCAAAATGGCCAGAGGTGCGCAAGGCGATCAAAGAAATTTATGACCCGGAAATTCCCGTGAATATCTATGAGCTTGGCTTAATCTATGCGGTTGATATCACCGAAGATAACGGCCATTTCGATATTGCGGTCAAAATGACGCTCACCTCACCAGGGTGTCCCGTCGCGCAGGAAATGCCTGGCTGGGTACAAGGCGCTCTTTTTCCTCTGGAAGGCGTGCGCGACGTTGATGTTGAAATCGTATGGGATCCAACATGGACGCCGGCAATGATGGCTGAAACCGCAAAGATGCAGCTAAATATGTTTACTTAAATGCAGTTGAAAGAGTATTTTAATGATTTCACCGATTAAATTAACTGATAATGCCGCCGCGCAAATTAATGCGTTAATGACGGACGCGGGTGAGGGCACGCCAGGTATTCGCTTGGCTATCAAGCAAACAGGATGCTCTGGCCACAGTTACGCGATGGAGTATATCAAGCCTGAGGAAGATTTATCGAAAGACGAGCCTTTTGAAAGCAATGGTGCAAAGATCTATATCCCGAAAATGCATTCATGGATGCTGTTTGGTATGACGATTGACTATATCACAGATACGCTTGGAAACGCGCGCTTTGACTTCCAAAACCCGAACGAAACTGGGCGCTGCGGCTGCGGTGAATCGTTTCATGTCGGTGATATTAAATCACCACAATCATAAATTTATCCCTCAACAAATTTGAGCGCTTCATCAATCACGCTTTCAGTTGCGCCGTCTTCATAAGGCAAGGTGGACAGAGCGCGTCTAAATCCTCGTGCTCCAGGTTGCCCGTGGTAAAGGCCAAGGATGTGCCGCGTCATTGATTTAAACGGTGTGCCATATTTATCATGCTGCGCGCGCATGTAAGTCTTATACGCAAGCGCAATATCTTTGCGAGAACGTGTCGTTTGTCCGTGAAGTTCTTCTTCAAGCTCAGCCAAAAACATGGGGTTTGAATACGCCTCGCGCCCAATCATAAAACCATCAAATTTATCTCTCAATTTTACAATTTGAGGAGTGTGCGTTAACCCGCCATTTAAAACAATCCACAGATGTGGATAAGTTTCTTTCACAAGCGCGGCGCGCTCATAATCAAGGGGCGGTATTTCGCGGTTTTCCTTAGGGCTTAGGCCGCTAAGCCATGCCTTTCGCGCATGGATAATAAAAGTTATTATATTTTTATCCACAGACTTATCCACAAAGGTTTTTAGGAAATCCCAATCATCATACGCATCAATGCCAATGCGGCACTTAATCGTGACAGGGATGTCCACTGCGGCGTTCATTGCGGCCATGCAATCGGCAACAAGCTCTGGTTCTTTCATAAGGCATGCACCAAATCGTCCATTTTGCACACGATCTGATGGGCAACCACAATTGAGGTTAATTTCATCATAACCATATTGCTGGCCGAGCTCTGCCGCCTTGGCAAGATCATCAGGATTACTGCCACCTAATTGCAGGGCGACAGGATGCTCCGCCTCATCAAAGCGCAGGTGACGATCAACATCCCCGTACAGAAGCGCCCCCGTTGTCACCATTTCCGTGTAAAGGCGTGCATTCGGGCTGATCAGGCGGTGCAAATAACGACAATGCCTGTCTGTCCAATCCATCATTGGTGCCACTGAAATTTCGGGTTTGTTTTTCATCATCTTTTATTGTTTAATACCGCGCCATGAAACGCATAATTTTATCACTGTTTGTCCTGTTTTTAAGTTGTAATAACGCATCTGCGCAAAATAGCAAGGATGCCTTTACGTCTACGGGGTATCCTGTGCCGCGTTTTGTGTCGATAAGATCGGGCGAAGCCTATGCGCGCACTGGCCCGGGCAAGCAATATCCTATCCGTTACGTCTATCAGCGTAAAAACCTGCCTGTTGAAATTGTCTTAGAATATGAGGGCTGGCGGAAAATTCGTGATCAGAAAGGCGAAGAAAGCTGGGTACATAACTCACTTCTAAGCGGTAAGCGCACAGGTCTGATCAAAAGCAAGGTGAATGTAAAAATTATGCGTGCGCCAGAATCGGACAGTAAGACAATGGCCGAAATAGAATCAGGCGCCATTGTTGAAATCGAAGAATGCCTCAAAGGAAACTGGTGCAAAATCAATGCAGCTGGTTACAAGGGCTGGATTATGCGGAAAAACCTTTGGGGTATTTACCAAAACGAATTTTTCGATTAGTATTGATTCTATTACAAGTTTCGTGATTATCCACAAACTTACCCACAAAAATTAACGACCTTATCAACAGGTGCGCCTCTGCAAACTCTGCAGGCGTTTCAACACAAGAGATTTATATGTTCGTATTGTCGCAAAAGCCAAAAATGGCGGCGCAAATATACAAAAGCCTCATGCGCTTTTCCGTTCAGGAAAATGGTCAGCAAGATGCAATGCGCGTTTTAATGCTCTTATCGGGTATCATTGTCGAGATGAGCCTTATCTTTGATAAAGCCCCTGACGAAGCCGCATGCAGCGTACTTGAAAAACTTGCCGTTGATTTGAAGACTGCGCCGAACGTCGGCAAAATTGGCTATAAGGCGCTTCCGCCGTCGGCAATTATCGACCAAGAAATTGAAAAAGGGCGCGCAATAGCCCGCGAACTCTTTGAAGATTGGGATGATTGCACGTTTGAATTCTACGATTTCTTTATTCAGCTTACGCACGATATCTTTATGACGTGGGAGCAAGAAGGTTTCCGCCGTGGCGATATGCTTAGGCTGTTATCTGAATGTGTTTATCGCGGTCTCGCGTATGAAATCGCCGCGCAAGAGCTTTGTGATCTTGTCATCGATAAAAAGGCGCGCTTATTCCAGTGGGACTTAAACTCTTGCATCGCAGCGCTCAGCGCTCTGGCAGGTCATAAACTTGCGTGGTCGGATAGTATCTTGCTGCATTACGGGCTGCGCGCGGCAATTGATGACCTTGATCAAATTATGTACACCATGACGCAAGAGGCCGTGCGCCTTGGCGTGCCTGCGGGGAGTAATTGGCGTTTTGGTTTGGCAGCAAATGACGTGCCGCTAAACGCGCCGTATGAGCTTATTAATACACTGGGGCCAGTATGCGACAATTTCTTTGATGCCATTCAATTGCACGGCGCCGAAGATCAAGCCGTTGCGTGCGCAAAGGCAGCAGGGCGTATGCTAGCGATTACCGCGGGCGGCGATCTGCCTGAAATAGAACCCGCAATCGCCAAGCCACTGGCTGTTTCTGCGATGAGCGATACCTATAAAACAATCTGTATGGACAAAATGCATCGCGCGTAAAAGGTGGGGTTGCACCATCTGAATATAGCGCTTATAAAGGCCGTTAAGTTGTTATCACTTGAAACACTTAAACGACGAAGGACCCTTTATGAGCTTTGAACAAAAATCCAGCTATTCATACGAAGACATCATCCAGTGCGGCGAAGGTAAACTCTTTGGCCCAGGCAATGCGCAACTCCCATTGCCACCAATGTTGATGTTTGATCGTATCACGAATGTTTCAATTGACGGCGGCGCAAATGGAAAAGGCGTCATCGAAGCCGAGTTTGATATCAATCCTGACCTATGGTTCTTTGACTGTCACTTTAAAGGTGATCCAGTTATGCCTGGATGCCTTGGTCTTGATGCCTTGTGGCAGCTTCTGGGCTTTTTCCTTGGTTGGACAGGCGCACCAGGTTCTGGCCGCGCGCTTGGCCTTGGCGAATTAAAGCTGACTGGTCAGGTTAAACCTGACGTAAAATTGGTTAAATATGTCGTAGACCTAAAACGCGTTATCAACCGACGCCTTGTAATGGGCATTGGTGACGGTAAAATGTACGCAGACGGCGAATTGATCTACGAAGCATCAGGCCTCAAAGTTGGCTTGTTTGACAATTCTAAGCCTGAAGAATAAGCACGGCTTTAACACTAGACTACAGCACAAGCAAAAGGATAAATATTATGCGTCGCGTTGTCGTAACCGGTATAGGCATTGTGTCATGCATCGGTAATAACAAAGAAGAAGTTCTCGAATCATTGAAGGCTGGTAAATCTGGCATTTCATTTGCACCTGAATATGCTGAGCTAGGCTTTCGTTCTCAGGTTCATGGCAAGCCAAATATTGACCTCTCTGCCGAAGTCGATAAGCGCAAATGGCGTTTCATGGGCGACGCGGCAGGATATTTGCACCTTAGTATGGAGCAAGCCATCGCCGATTCAGGTCTTGCAGAAGATGTTGTCAGCAACGAACGCACAGGCATTATTGTGGGCTCAGGCGGCCCATCAACACGCGCGCAGGTTCAGGCCGCCGATGTTACCCGTGAAAAAGGCCCGAAACGCGTTGGTCCATTTGCCGTGCCAAAGGCAATGTGCTCAACCACATCAGCAACCGCGGCAACAAACTTTAAAATCAAAGGTGTGAACTATTCGATTTCATCGGCATGTTCAACATCAGCGCATTGTATCGGCGCCGCGACCGAGCAAATTCAATGGGGCAAACAAGATGTTATGTTTGCTGGCGGCGGTGAAGAGCTTGACTGGACACTATCCGTTCTCTTCGACGCAATGGGCGCGATGTCGTCTAAATATAATGATACCCCTGAAAAGGCAGCGCGCGCCTATGATGCGAACCGTGATGGTTTTGTAATTTCTGGCGGCGGCGGTGTTGTCGTGCTTGAAGAGCTTGAGCACGCACTTGCACGCGGCGCAAAAATCTATGGCGAAGTCACAGGTTATGGCGCAACATCTGATGGGCATGACATGGTCGCACCAAGCGGTGAAGGCGGTAAGCGCTCGATGATACAAGCGCTTTCAACTGTTGAGGGCGAAGTGACATACATTAACTCTCACGGGACATCAACACCTGTCGGCGACATTACAGAGCTTGACGCCGTGCGCGAAGTTTTTGGCGATAAAAAGCCATATATCAGCGCCACAAAATCAATGACAGGTCACTCTTTGGGCGCAACGGGCGTACAAGAAGCGATCTATGGTTTGTTGATGATGGAAAACAACTTTGTCGCGCCAAGCATTAACGTCGAAACACTCGACGAAGGTGCAGCGGATATGAACATCGCAACAGCGCGCGTTGATAATGTCGAGCATGACACAATTATTTCGAACAGTTTTGGCTTTGGGGGCACAAACTGTACGCTAGCAATTAGTAAATATAAGGGATAAATCTATGAAAGATTTGATGAAGGGTAAACGTGGCCTAGTAATGGGCGTGGCCAATGAAAAATCAATTGCATGGGGCATGGCCAAGGCATTACATGAACAAGGCGCAGAAATGGCCTTCACTTATCAGGGCGATGCCTTTGGTAAACGCGTAAAACCCCTTGTCGAAAGCATCGGCGGCAATCTGATGATTGACTGTGATGTAACAAACGAATCTGACATTGATAAAGTCTTCGATACATTGAAAAGCGAGTGGGGCAGCATTGATTTCATCATCCACGCGATTGCCTATTCAAACAAAGATGAATTGCAAGGCCGTTACGTTGATACGACGCTTGATAACTTCCTTAAGACAATGCATATCTCATGCTATTCTTTCACATCAGTGATGCGCCGCGCCAAAGACCTTATGTCTGAAGGTGGCTCGGCAATTACCCTGTCATATTATGGCGCAGAAAAAGTGATGCCAAACTATAACGTTATGGGTGTGGCCAAGGCCGCATTAGAGGCTTCTACACGCTATTTAGCCTCTGACCTAGGTCCAGATGGCATCCGCGTTAACGCGGTGAGTGCAGGGCCTATGCGCACGCTTGCTGGCGCTGTTATTGGCGGCGCGCGCCGTACATATAAGTACAACACACTTACTGCGCCACTACGCCGCGCGGTCGAGCTTGAAGAGCTTGGCGGTACTGCGATTTACCTGCTATCTGATCTGGCGGGCGCTGTAACAGGTGAAGTACACTATGTGGATTGCGGTTACAATGTTATGGGCATGCCATCACATGACAGCTTTGACACAGTGGTGCAAAGCAACCTGTAAGATACCATTAGATATTGAAATTATAAATTAGGGCTGGCGATAAACGTAAATGTTTTTCTCTAGCCCTTTTTTCATGGGTGTAATGCTGACAGGATCCGCAAAGGAAAGGAAGATAGTTCAAACCCAGATACGCGCCTCATGATAGGCCAAACCACCCCAACCAGAGCCAAGCTCGTAAATAACAGGGGATTTGGGCAGAGAAAAATCTTGCAAGATATCTGTGATTTGCTGGCGCACACCAGGCAAGGTTGGCATAGGTACAACCTTTAACTTGTGCGAATAATATTCCGTAACAATCGCGCCTATAATAAGACCAGCATCAAAAGACTAAATAAGGCGGAGATAATCGCCATGGCACTTAATGCACTGTTAAGATGCCATCCATAATGACATCAGGCTCGTCAGAGCAAATGCACCGCACACCGAGAGATTGCAGGACATGTGCCTGACCCGGGTCATTAATCGTATAGGCCATCAATTGCTTGCCTGTTTCTAAAAGCGCGGCAATAAAATCTGGGTTAGCATCATTGCCATTAAAGTGAATGGATGAAACGTCTAAATGCTGTGCAAATTCTTGCCAGTTTTCTGGCGGTTCAGCCGTCAAAAGAAACCCACGATTCCAGTCATCAGCCATATCAAAAGCCGTTTCAAGTGACACGTGCGAAAAGCTGGATATCAATAAACGATTATGATCATCCCAAATGTGGGATAGTTCGTCCAAGACAACTTCGGCGGTTTCTTTCTCGCGCCCAGGGCATGCTTTGATCTCAAGGTTCAGGCCAAGGTCACGCTCTAGTATGGCGTCAATGGCCTCGTGTAGTGTTGGAACTTGTGTCCCTAAGAAACTTTCTGAAAACCATGTCCCTGCATCCAGTTTTTTTACCTCGTCCAAGGTCATCTCTGCAATGGGGCCGGTAGTATTGGTTGTGCGCTCGACATCATCATCATGAAATAAAATTGGCACTTGGTCCTTGGTGATTTTAACGTCAAGTTCAACCCATTTAATGCCCATATCCGCCGCGGTATGTATGCCCGCAAGCGTATTTTCAGGCGCGTAGCCCGCACATCCACGGTGACCAATAATCTGAGGGAGCTTAAAAACCATAATGTTTTAACCTTGTATATTTTGCAACATAAATAGCTCGATAAGAATAGCGGCTAAATTACCGATAAAAAAGATAATATAGGATAATTTTAACCAGAAAAACTTCGGACGCAAAATATTGCGGCTTACATCATGCAAATCACGAATGACCGTCATTCCCATTTTTGAAGGCTCGTTATACAAAGGCTTCATAATCTCCATATATTCATCTTCGGTAAGGCGGCCAATATCACTAAAGTGCAAGGGGTTAATACTGCCGTCAGGTTTACCTAGGCCGCGACGTTTTGGAAAGATGCAGATCATGGCTGTAAACATGCTGATTACGCATGACACAATCGAAATGGTCGAGGCCGTTTGAAATTCTGCGGTGCCCATCTTGCTAAGCACGACCGGAATGATAATAGAGTTCAATATAATCACGCCCATGGCCTTACGGTCGGCCAAGGAAACATACCCAAAAAACTTATGCGTTGTGACCGCCAATATGGAGGCACGAACGAGCCCTTGCCATTTTTGCGCATTTTCATCCATTGGCTTTGAATCTTGTATCATTATGCATCACCCAATTTGTTGTTGAACAGAAAAAGGAGGAACGATGTCCTCCTTTTTTAACTTTATAAGATATTTTGAAACTAAAGTTAAGCCTCTTTCTTCTTGCGCTCTTCCTGTTGAATTTCTTCACCAGTTTCTTGGTCAACGCGCTTCATAGAAAGTTTAACTTTACCGCGATCATCAACGCCGATGCATAGAACCTTAACCATATCACCTTCGTTAATCACATCAGTTGTCTGCGCAACGCGGTGATCGGCAAGTTCTGAAATGTGAACTAAACCATCGCGGCTGCCCATGAAGTTCACGAACGCGCCAAAATCAACGCATTTCACAACTTTACCTTCATAGATAACGCCAACTTCAGGCTCGGCAACGATGTCGTTGATCATTTTAAGAGCCATATCAATTGACGACTGGTCAGAGCCAGCAACTTTCACTGTACCGTCATCTTCGATGTCGATTTTTGTGCCAGTCACTTCGATCATTTCGCGGATAACTTTACCGCCAGTACCAATCACTTCGCGGATCTTATCTGTTGAAATAGATAGGGTCACGATTTGTGGTGCATGCTCGTTAAGCTCTGTGCGGGCCTCAGTCAATGCCTTAGACATTTCGCCAAGAATATGAATACGGCCGTCTTTCGCTTGCTCAAGGGCAATCTTCATGATCTCTTCAGTGATAGATGTGATTTTAATATCCATCTGCAATGAAGTGATACCTTCTGATGTACCAGCAACTTTAAAGTCCATATCGCCAAGGTGATCTTCATCTCCAAGAATGTCTGAAAGAACCGCAAAGTCATCATTTTCTTTGATCAAGCCCATTGCGATACCTGCAATCGGGCGCGCCAAAGGAACACCAGCATCCATCATCGCAAGAGATGTACCGCATACTGTCGCCATAGAAGATGAACCGTTTGATTCAGTAACTTCTGATACTGTGCGAACTGTGTAAGGGAAGTCCTCAGACGTTGGGAATAGCGGGTGGATCGCACGCCATGCAAGCTTACCATGACCAATTTCGCGGCGACCAGGTGCGCCCATACGGCCACATTCACCAACAGAGTATGGAGGGAAGTTATAGTGAAGCAAGAAGCGCTCTTTGTATTCACCTTCAAGGGCGTCGATCAATTGCTCATCTTGGCCAGTACCCAATGTTGTTACAACAAGTGCCTGTGTTTCACCGCGTGTAAACAAGGCAGAGCCGTGTGTACGTGGCAAAATGCCAACCTCTGCAACGATTGGACGCACTGTTTTTGTGTCACGACCGTCAATACGCTTGCCTGTTTTAAGGATATCACCGCGAACAACGTCAGCTTCCAAAGATTTAAACTTAGATGTGATCAAGCTCTCATCAAAGCCAGCTTCTTCATCTGCAAAGGCTTCGATTGCTGCGTTGCGCACCGCGCCAACAGCCGCTTGACGCTCAAGCTTATCTTGGATTTCGTAGGCTTTCGCAACATCACCAGCAAATTTTGCTTTGATATCTTCGCTAAGCTTAACGATAGCTTCTGGTGTTTCTTCCAGATCCCAAGGCTCTTTCGCGCACATTTCCGCAAGACCAATAACGCCGTCGATTACAGCTTGATATGCTTTGTGACCTTCTGCAACCGCGCCAAGCATAATCTCTTCAGTGAGCTCAGATGCCTCTGATTCAACCATCAAAACGCCTTCTTGCGTACCAGCAACAACAAGATCAAGATCACTATCAGCAATCTCTGACATCGCAGGGTTTACAATATATTTGCCGTCTTTGTAACCAATGCGCGCCGCGCCAATTGGCCCCATAAATGGAATGCCTGAGATTGTAAGCGCCGCAGAAACACCTGCCATGGCAACCATATCAGGGTCATTTTCAAGATCATGCGAAATCACAGTTGCAACAACCTGAACCTCGTTCAAAAAGCCTTTAGGGAACAATGGACGAATAGGGCGGTCAATCAAACGTGATGTCAGTGTTTCTTTTTCGCTAGGCTTTGCTTCGCGTTTAAAGAAACCACCAGGAATTTTACCTGCAGAATATGTTTTCTCCATATAGTGCACAGAAAGCGGGAAGAAGTCTTGACCGTCTTTAACGCTTTTTGATGCAGTAACCGTACAAAGTACGCTTGTTTCGCCAACTGTTGCGATAACCGCACCATCAGCCTGGCGAGCAACTTTACCAGTTTCCAACGTCAACGTTTTACCAGCAAAATCGATTTCTTTTTTAAATACATTAAACATGTAAGTTTAGTCCTTTCTAGTATTGGCGATAAGATCATCACCAATGGATTTACAAATGAATCAGAAAGGATGTGTATGAGCCATTCGCGGCGGACGGTAAAAAACACTAGAAGCAGTGGCTAATGCCCTTTACTGTCAACCGAAATAGGGCTCATAACCCCTCTCAAATTCGCGGTCAACTTCGCATGTTACCAAGGCAAAGTCAAAGTCTTTTGCCCAAATAAGCCATTTTTCTAAAACGGGGGAAATTAACATTGCCAAGCCTTGCGCTTTTTACGATGACCTTTATAAAGAAGGGGCACATTGACCAAAAAGGAAGTATATTTCTATGAGCTATCTCGTTCTATTACGCCACGGACAATCACAGTGGAACTTAGAGAATAAATTTACGGGCTTTCATAACGTGGATCTAACGGATCAGGGCGTTGCCGAAGCCAAAAATGCAGGCGAAAAAATCAAAGAGGCCGGCATTACATTTGACCAAGCCTTTACAAGCACACTCATGCGTGCAAACCGCACTGCGAAATTGGCACTTACATCTGCGGGGCAGGAAGATTTAATCGACAGCATGATTGCGCATGATGACCTACGTGAGCGCGATTACGGCGATCTCACTGGCCTGGACAAAGATCAAACACGCGAAAAATATGGCGAGGAACAAGTGCACATTTGGCGCCGTTCTTATGATACGCGCCCACCAGGCGGTGAATGTCTAAAAGATGTTGTTGAAAACCGCGTGCAGCCATATTTCACCGCAAACATTAAGCCTTTAATGGATGAAGGGAAAAACCTTCTGGTTGCGGCGCACGGCAATTCCTTGCGCGCAATGTTGATTATCTTGGGCGTTGAAACGCCAGACACAATCAACGATGCCGAGTTCCCAACAGGCACGCCATTGGTGTTTGAACTGGATGCAAACGGTAAAATTATCGACCGTAAGTTCTTGTAAACGGCACTCATTGATAAAAATTTTCAAGCCTGCGCCATAAACCGCGCGGGCTTTTTTGTGTGTTCAAAAGAACAATCAAATAAACAGGGTATCAAAAATGGAGGAGGGAGGAAGTGGCGGACAGACAGGGATTCGAACCCTGGGTGGGCTATAAACCCACGCCGGTTTTCAAGACCGGTGCATTCAACCACTCTGCCATCTGTCCGCATAAGTGATTCAAACTGTTGGGATGTTGTAATCATCCCGCCGACCTTTGTCTAGTATCATCTGATAATTTTTTGCATATTTTTTTAAATTGAGGATAGCGCGCGTTTTTTATTTCATTCACCGCCCTATTTGTGACACTCTGGCAGGTATGAAAATAAGAATAATATCTCTTTTGTGCGCTGCCTTAACAATTGGTATGGCGCAAACGTCACAGGCTGAAAGCTTCGAGGCTTGGCTTTACCAAATGCGCGGCAAAGCCGCCCGCGCGGGAATCAGTGAAACAACAATTAATGCTGCCTTTCAGGGAATTAAACCGATCGAACGCGTGATCGAACTTGACCGCAAGCAACCGGAAGGGCGTCTAACCTTGGCGCAGTATATTGATAAAATCGTATCGCACGATCGCATTAAAAAAGGCCGCGCTTTATATAAAAAACATTATAACACCCTGCAAAAAATTGAAGCCAAATACGGCGTTCAGGCAGAATACGTAGTGGCGCTTTGGGGGATTGAAACTAATTATGGTGGCTTTACAGGCGGCACAAAAACATTGTCCGCGCTAGCGACGCTCGCGCACGAGGGACGCAGACGTGACTTCTTTACGAAAGAGCTCATAAATGCGCTCACCATCATTGATCAAGGTCATATTACTGCGCGCGATATGAAAGGCTCTTGGGCTGGTGCACTTGGCCAGAACCAGTTCATGCCGTCCAGCTTCCTTGCTTACGCCGTTGATGAAAACAACGACGGTAGAAAGGATATCTGGGCAACATTGGTGGATGTGTTTGGATCAAGCTCTAACTATCTCAGCAAAAGTGGCTGGCACGGGGATGAGCGTTGGGGCCGCGAAGTCGTTTTACCTAACAAAGGTATCTCGCAGTCCATGATCGACATCAAAAAAGAAAAACCTCTGTCATACTGGCGCGAGAAGGGGGTTAAAACAACTTCAGGGCAACCTATCCCTGTTGTTGAGGGGATGAAAGCCTCACTCATTCAGCCTGACGGCACAGGAAATAAAGCATATTTGGTTTACAACAATTATAAAGTTTTACTAAAGTGGAACCGCTCTACATATTTTGCAACGTCGGTGGGCCTTCTGGCCGAAGCCATTGCAGCGCCATAACTTTCAACATATGATCTCGATATCCATGACTATGACTTCAAAACTTTCTATACCCGCACTTTGTCTTTCTGTTCTTATGCTCAGCGCCTGTTCCACGCCTGTGACGCGGTGGACACCAACATCTATGTGGAGCCAAAAAAGCCACTCCAGCGGATCATTTAAGGTCGGAAACCCGTACAAAGTTGGCGGCGTACGTTACGTGCCCGAGGAAACATATAACTTTACACAAACAGGCATTGCATCGTGGTATGGCCCGAATTTTCACGGTAAATACACCGCCAATGGTGAGATTTATAACCAAAACGCGCTGACCGCCGCCCACAAAACATTACAAATTCCTGCCATTGTCCGCGTTACAAATTTGGAAAACGGCAGATCAATTATCGTACGTGTAAATGACCGTGGCCCATTTTCGCGGGGACGCATTATTGATATGTCCCGCAAAGGTGCTGAACTCTTACAGTTCCACAATCAAGGTACTGCTAAAGTCAAAGTGCAGGTCTTACCGCATGAAAGCCGCATCGCCGCGCAGGCAGCCAAACGCGGGCAGAATATCTCTGGCGTAGAAATCGCCCTGAACGAAGGTAAAACAATCGAAGAATTTTTGGGCATGCACACCCAAACGCCAGCGCCTGTTATGACCGCCGAGAATGAGCTTACAGAAACAATGGAAGCACAAGGCCTTCTGCCATCAGACATGGATACGCTTGCCGCGCAAAAACGTGCCCAATCAGGCATTGCCCCAACGGCGCAACCAACCTCTGTTGTCGCAGGACAATCAGTCCAATCTGTCGATACTGGCATGAACAAACCCATTGACCCGCAAGGAATGCAATCTCAAATCGCTGTGAAAGATGCGGGCACTGTTGTCAGTGAAGACCTGCCGCCGCCTGTTTCTCTATCTTCAAAAACGGCTAGTACGCCTGCAAAATCGGTGCAAACAGCACAGGCAAATCTAGCTCATAATGAAGATCGTGGCTCGCTCATGCCTATGCCTGGGGAAAGCGCACCTGCGGCGGCTCAAAGCACTGCGCGCACGTCACAAGACGTTATCGCGGATGTTATTGGACAAGGGCAAGACCTGGTCAAAAAAGTCCCCGTAGGCACACCTGAAGATATTTTTGTGCAGGCCGGATCCTTTGGATCAAAAGATAACGCAACCGCCTATGCCAGCAAATTGTCATCTTACGGACAAAGTCAGGTTCATACCGTTGAAATCGGCAACAGAACTTTCTATCGTGTGCGCCTTGGCCCTGTGGATACAGTCGAAAAAGCCGATGCTATGCTTGAAAAACTTGCTCAAGCTGGCGAAAATCAAGCCATCATAATTTTAGGTGAATAAACAATGACAACATTTCTAAAAACCTTAACTCTCAACCTTTTTCTTGTCTGCGCGCTTGCAAATCCTGCGTTAAGCGCAGAAATGACAAGCAAGGCCAAACAAGCCATCGTCATTGATGATCTCACTGGGCAGGTTCTGTTTGAAAAGAATGCGGATGAACGTATGCCAACCTCATCCATGAGCAAAACCATGACCATCTACGCGGTTTTTGAGGCCCTTAAAGACGGAAAAATCACACTGGAAGATACGTTTCTTGTCAGTGAAAAGGCGTGGAAAAAGGGCGGCTCTAAAATGTTTGTCGAGGTTGATAAGCGCGTCAAAATCGAAGACCTTATTCGCGGCGTTATTATTCAATCGGGCAACGATGCAACAATCGTCCTTGCCGAAGGACTCGCTGGCGATGAAAGCTATTTCGCCGAGGCAATTACCGCCAAAGCGCATGAGCTTGGCATGACCAATACAAACTTTAAAAACGCCAGTGGCTGGCCTGACACGGATCATTATTCAACGGCGCGCGATCTGGCGACCTTAGCGCACAACATCATTCACAATTTCCCTGAACATTATCACTATTTCAGTGAAAAAGAGTTCTCATACAACGAGATTAATCAACGCAACCGCAATCCACTAATATACCGTGATATTGGTGCAGATGGCCTTAAAACAGGCCATACAGAGGTTGGCGGTTACGGTCTTATTGGCTCGGGCGTGCAAGATGATCGCCGCGTAAACATTGTTATTAATGGCCTGCCTGATGAATCAGGGCGCGCGCAAGAATCTGCGCGATTGCTAGAATGGGGTCTGCGCCGTTTCGAACATAAAACATTCTTTAATGCAGGCGATGTCGTTGCACAGGCCGCAGTCGTCTTCGGCCAAGACAAAACCGTTGATTTGCGCGTGAATGAAGATGCCATCGCTGCGGTTCCTAAAATGGCCATTCGTGATGTACAGGCACAAGCCATTGTTAACGAGCCCATCGCCTCCCCCATCACACAAGGGCAAGAGCTTGGATCGCTTCATATCTTAATTGATGATAAAATTGCTATGCAATACCCGCTTTATGCCGCGCAGGACGTTAAGGAAAAAGGCTTTATTGGGAAGACCCTTGAAAAAATCCCTTACCTGTTTCAACAAAAACAAGCGCAATAAGCGCAAGGAAGGCATTTCAAAATGACATCATCGACAGGGTTGTTTATTTCATTTGAAGGCGGCGAGGGCAGCGGTAAAACAACACAAATCAACCGCCTTTCCGATTATCTGAATGCACAAGGACGACGCATTGTCTCCACGCGCGAGCCAGGCGGCACCGACGAAGCCGAAAAAATCCGTAATTTCCTTGTGAAACGTGATGGCGGCAATTGGACGCCCGAGGCAGAAACGCTTTTGCTTTATGCCGCGCGCTCTATGCATGTGCAGCAAATTATCAAGCCCGGCCTAGACGATGGTAAGGTTGTAATTTCTGACCGCTTTAGCGATTCAACCTTGGCTTACCAAGGCTATGGGCATGGCTATGACTTGCAAAAGATTCGGGATTTGGATGCGCTGATTTTAGATGGCTTTAAACCCGATGTGACATTCATTTTAGACATAGAACCGCAAAAAGGCATTGAGCGCTCAACACGCCGACTAGCCAACGAAGCCCTTAACCTCAACCGCATGGAAGACAGGTTTGAGCAACTCGATATCTCGTTCCACGAAAAATTACGTGCTGGATTTTTAGAAATTGCCGCTCAAGAGCCAAAGCGCTGCCATGTGATTGATGCCTCGCAGGATCTTGATAAGGTGACCGAAGACATTCAAAAGATTATTGATAAGGTTATAACCGCATGAGCCTTTTTGGTGATGAAATGCCTGAAACTGATGCGCTGCTGCTGGATGACAGTGACGCACTTCAGGCAGGCAGCGACAATCACCTTCGCCCCGCGCGTGAAATGCAGTTTTGCCTAGCGCATGACGCGCAAGAACAACAATGCCTGAAGATGCTTGCCGAAGGAAAAATGCCACATGCTTTGCTTTTGACGGGCGTTAAAGGCATTGGCAAGGCCACCTTCGCACACAGACTTGCGAAACATTTGCTTGCCAATGACGCGGCAAAGCCTGATCCAAATCAAGATGCACTCTTTGGTGATGATGCACCCGCTGCCGCGCCGCAAAATATGGATGTCTCGCCTGATAATAAGGCCGTACGTCTGTATTTAAACGGCGCGCACCCAGACTGTAAAACGGTTGAGCGCGCCTATGATGATGCCAAAAACAAATACAAAGACGCCGTTGACGTTGGCGAGATCCGTAAAATCGCACCATTTCTACGCATGGCCGCCAGTGACGGTGGCTGGCGCATTGTCATCATTGATGACGCCGACACTATGAACCGCAGCGCGCAAAACGCCTTGCTGAAAGTGTTAGAAGAACCGCCAAAGAAAACGCTGATTATATTGGTTGCGCATCGGCCAGGCAGGTTAATTACAACTATTCATTCACGGGTGCAGCGCATCGCGTTTTCTCCGCTTCCTTCTGATGATTTGCATCAATTGCTGAATATGGCTGAAGACAAGCCCGACGACACACAAATTGTAACCCTTATCTCAATGGCGCAAGGCAGCATTGGTCAAGCTCTTGAGTTGTGGGAGCAGGGGGGAATCGATTCCCTTGCGACAGTGGTTGATTTGCTCGCTACATATCCGCGTTTTGATTGGGTCAGCCTGCATAAGAAAATCGACCCCTTAACCCGCGCAGGTCAAGATCAAGCATACCGCTTATTTCAGGCTATATTATGCCGCATTTTCTGTGATATGACATCTGCCAAGGCACGCGGAAATGCTCTGCCCGAATATTTACAAGGTCATGCGGCCGCCACAAAAATTCAAACAGAAAAAAGCCTTCAAAATCTTGTAAGCTTAAGCGGCGCACTTCAAGATCACTTCGATCGATCGAATTTTGCGAATTTGGACAAAAAACAAACCTTACTTCATGCAATTAGCTTGATCGCAGCCTAAAACCATGCTTCAAATACAGGCATGAACAAAACACCATTTTATATTACAACTGCGATTTCTTATGTGAACGGCGTTCCTCATCTTGGGCACGCTTATGAGATTATTTTAACCGATGTTATGGCACGTTTTAAACGCCTTGATAATCATGATGTCTATTTCTTGACAGGAACGGACGAGCACGGCGAAAAAGTAGCCAAAACTGCCGAGAAAAATGGTGTCACCCCCAAAGAATTTGCAGATCAAAATGCCGCAACTTTCATCAAGATGACGGAAACCTTAAATATTTCCAATGATGATTTTATTCGCACAACCCAACCACATCACCACCTTGCCGCGCAAGCGATGTGGGAAAAACTACACGCCAACGGTGATATCTATCTTGGTAAATATGAAGGATGGTATTCCGTCCGTGAAGAGGCTTACTTCACCGAGGATGAGCTGATTACCGTTCCTGAAACGAAAGAGCGCATCACCCCCAACGGGACAGAGGCCGTATGGGTCGAGGAAGAAAGCTACTTCTTTAAGCTTTCTAAATACACAGATATTTTATTGAAATTCTATGAGGATAACCCCGATTTTATTCAGCCCTCAACGCGCCGCAATGAGATCATCAGCTTTGTTAAACAAGGCCTTAAAGACCTGTCTATCTCACGTCATAAAGACCGCCTGAGCTGGGGCATTCCAGTGCCAAATGATGAAAATCACGTCATGTATGTATGGCTGGATGCGTTGACAAACTACCTGACAGGTATTGGCTTCCCAGATGAAGCCAGCGAAACATATAAAAAATACTGGCCTGCAAATTACCATGTGATCGGCAAAGATATTACGCGTTTCCACGCTATTTACTGGCCAGCATTCTTGCTAGCCGCGCAAATTGAAACGCCTAAAACAATCTGGGCGCATGGTTTCATTAATGTCCACGGCCAAAAAATGTCGAAATCAATTGGCAATGTTTTATCGCCAGATGGTCTCGTTGAAACATACGGCCTTGATCAAATTCGTTACTTCCTCATGCGCGAAATTCCGCATGGCCAAGATGGTAATTTCGGTCATGAGCAAGCCATTAACCGCATTAACGCAGATCTTGCCAACGGACTTGGCAACCTTGCGCAGCGCACATTATCCATGATTTACAAAAACTGTGATCAACAAATCCCTGATCATGGTTATTTCACCGAATCTGATAAGGCGCTTTTAGATAATGTTTACACATTGATGCTGAAAAACGTGCGCATTGTGATGAATGATTTTAAAGTGCACCGCGCCTTGGAAGAGATCTGGCGCGTAGTAGGGGATGCAAACGCATATATTGATGAACAGGCGCCGTGGGCTTTGCGCAAGCAAGATCCTGAGCGCATGAAAACTGTTTTATATGTGCTCAGTGATGTTATTCGCTGCCTTGCGATTATTATTCAGCCTGTTGTGCCACAATCTGCGCAAAGCATGCTGGATCAATTGAAAATCAGCGCAGATGAACGCGACTTTGCAATGATCAGCAGTGACTACGCCATGAAGCCTGGTACTGACATTGATAAACCGCAAGGCGTCTTCCCGCGCCTAACCGTTGAAGAAGCCGCAGCATAACAATGATCCAGATGTTTGTTCAAAACCTCTGGTTCGTTTATGCACTGGCGACAGCCATCATTTGGGGGCTTGTTTATACGCTTTCTGAAAAAATACTCGGCGAACAAAATGTGACGCCTGCCGCGCTTATCGCAGTGCAGGGCACAATCCTGTTCTTTTTCTATTGGGCATTGTTCTTTGTGGTGGAAAGCAAGCCAGTGCAACAGATCACAAATATTCTGTCCGACACCAAGCAGCTTGCCTTAATTGCACTTATTGCAATCCTGACTGGATTTGCCGCATTTTTTATCATCAGCAGCGTTTCACTGAAAAATGCGACATTGGCAAACTTTGTCGAAATTTCGTATCCTTTCTTTACCATGCTGTTTTCATGGTTGTTATTGCGTAATTTTGACTTAAATATAGAAAGTATCATTGGTGCTTGCCTTATCATTGCGGGCATCACATTGATTTACTTTAAGGGGTAGGTACCAATGTGGGTTGATTCACACTGTCATTTAAATCACAAAAATATCAATGACTTAGGCGATCCTGACACGATTATTGCACAGGCTAAGGCGAATAGTACTGATGCGCTGGTGACGATTTGCTGCCGCATTGCCGAGGAAGCATCACATTTGCAAGACATCGCCGCGCGTCACGATCATGTATGGTGTACAATCGGAACGCACCCACATGACAGCGGCCTTGACACAGAACAAGCCATCACCGAGGATGAGATTGTCACAATGGTCACGGCCAATGATAACGTCATTGGAATAGGGGAGACCGGCCTCGATTACTATTACAACAATTCCCCTAAAGATGATCAAATTCAATCCTTTAGAAAGCATTTGCGCGCATGTGTACGTGCGGATGTACCTGTCATTATTCATACGCGCGATGCTGATGAAGACACCGCAACAATTATCGAAGAAGAATACCGCGCATCTGGCGGTGCGCTAAAAGGGCTCCTTCATTGTTTTTCCTCTGGCGAGCAACTAGCGCAGCGCGCACTGGATATTGGCTTTTATATTTCATTTTCTGGGATATTAACCTTTAAACGTTCCGATGAACTGCGTGACATCGCCAAGAACATCCCAGTAGATAGATTACTGGTTGAAACCGATGCGCCGTTTCTTGCGCCGCAAGCAATGCGCGGCAAAGTAAATTCGCCGGCCTATGTGCACCATGTTGGTGAAATGTTGGCCGACTTGCACGATATGTCAGCCGAAGACATGGCGCGCATCACATCAGAAAATTTCTACCGTCTGTTTAGCAAGGCAAAAGGTTAATGGCGTTAACGTTTACAGTTCTAGGATGCGGCAATTCCACAGGCGTACCTGCGGCGGGAAATTATTGGGGAAAATGTAACCCTGATGAGCCTAAAAACAAGCGCACGCGCCCTAGTTTACTTGTGCAATCAAACACGACAACCATAGTCATTGATACTGGACCAGACTTTTCTCTGCAAGCCACACATCATGACATTAACCAAGTTGACGCCGTTTTATATACGCACTCACACGGAGATCATGTGCACGGCATTGATGATTTGAAAATATACGCCAAAGCCAAACCTGATGGCATTTTGCCTGCCTTTACCAATCATGAAACGATCTTGGAACTTAAACGACGTTTTTACTATCTGTTCGAAGGCGGCAATGAATCGATCTATCAACCCATGTTGCAAACGCATGCGCTTGATGATCGCTATGGCCAGACAGTTACAATTGGCGATATTAACTTTATCCCGTTCGAGCAAACACACGGCAAAGTGCGCAGTGTCGGTTATCGTTTTGGCGATTTTGCTTATTCAACGGATATGAAGCATCTCAACGCTCAATCGATTGAGATATTGCGCGGCGTTAAAACCTGGATCGTTGATAGTGCGGGCTACCACCAAGAAAATAATCCCGTGCATGCAAGCCTCAAAGAAATCTATGCGCTCAATGAGCATGTACAGGCACAAAATGTATATCTAACAAGCTTATCCTTGGCTATGGACTATGAAACCATGATAAGCGAATTGCCTGATGGCTATTTGCCATTATATGACGGCAAAACCTTCACAGCCTAATATAATATAAGCACCCTCCTTTAAAAGAATGCGTTATATTTTCCATAATATATATTATCACTTTTTGTTGTGGGTATCTATTCCGGCAATTACCTGCAACATCAATCGCAGAAAGCGTAATAATTTTTATCGACAATAAAATCAATTTCTTCTATACATTCGATATGAAAATTGAACGCACAGCCGTATTAAACGTTATCGTGATGCTTGCAATATTAACATTGCAGATATCGCCCGCATGCGCGTTCAATAATGGATCTGCGTCAAGCTTGATTGAAATCTGCACGGCGGACGGTACCGTTGAATATGTTGCCGCCAATGATGGTCAATCAACAAGCAAGCAACAGCATACAATCAAACAAGAATGTGGCTTTTGTTTCACGCATGCATCCCAATCTTCTGCTATCCTAGGACAGGCAAACCACATGCAGGCCGTTGTGCCCAATGGTCAATATATCCTGCTTGGCCGCGGCAGCCTTGTCTATAAAAACTATAACGCGCAAAACTATCAAACGCGCGCGCCACCTGCTCTGAAAGCTTAAAAACAGGTGGTCTCATCATAACGAACGACAGGCATTCCTGCGCGTTATGATCTTTGTTGATCACCATGCAATTTTTCAACAAATGCAGGAATGTCATTATGGCATCAGACACCCCAAAAGAACCTGAAAAACAGGGTGGATTAAAGAAAACATTTAATAAGTTCAATCATGTACGGCATATTTTAATGGATGTCAGTATGATTGGTGGCGCAATTGCGGCCTTTGCCGCAACCGGCGGTGCAGTTGGTTTTTTTGATCCGATCGTCTCATGGGCGAAAATGCATGTGTCAGGCATTCCAGACTTGTTGACAAGCGCCCCCGATTTCCTCAGTAGTGCCTTTGATCAGGCGCAAGATGGCGTGTTTTATACAGGCAACGAAGCCTCAATGAACCATGGCGGTCATGATATACCCGCACACGATCAACTCGCGGCCCCGAATGAGCAAACGCATATACCTGATGAACATCAGGCGCATTCAAGCCATGCACCAGAAGGCAACACACCCAGCAGCGAAACTGCAAGCGCATTCAATCATGCGGTGCATCAAACGCCGATGGAGTGGTTCTCCACCCTACCTGCAGATGAAATGCTCCTCAGGATTGAAGAAGCCAACGCAGTTAGCATGCCGTTTCAAGATTATATCGCCTTATGGTGCGAAAACAACCTCACATAACTTCATTTAAAAAAGGAAAAACAAATGAAAACATCTCTTACGAATAAGCTCGTAGCCTTTACCTTAGCCGCAGGAATCCCCTTTGGCGCGGCGCAATCCCTCGCTAACGGTCATGATCAGCATGCTCATCATAATAACCATGCCATACCACAAACAACGCCCGCAACAAAGCAGCGCCCTATCAAAGACCCGTCACTTGCGGGACTGCTTAATAGTAAAACGGGCAAAATAACAGATAAAAATATGGGCAAAGATAAAGATCTTGTGGTCTTTTTTGGGTATTCATCGTGCAAGACAATCTGTACACCGTCCATGGTCAACCTTAGCCGCGCAATGTACCAAATTGAACAAGAATACGGCTCCCATGCTTTTGATGATATTGATGTCGTCATGGTAAGCTCTGACCCAGATGGCGATACGCCAGAGGCCCTTGCCAAGTGGGCGACATTCCAAAAACATCATCCTAAAATTCAATATTTAACAGGGCAAAGCCAAGCGATAAAAGATCGCCTGTGCGAGGTTGCAGGCAATTACAATGCTAATAGTGATAAAAGCTGCGCCGATCCTGATAGACACTCGCCATTGGTCTATATTATTGATCAAGACAATCCCAATGCCGCCAGTGTCGCAGTTGCATTGATGCAAAATGACATTACAGCAAAGCTCAAGGCAACATTGCTAAACGATAAGGAAATGAAGCATCATCACCATATGGATCATACAATGTAAAAAATAGAAAAAGCTGCGTCAGCTATTACATGGCGCAGCTTTTAATATACTAGCTATGTAATGCTAATATACCTAAATTCTAGCAACTTCCATTTGTGCACGAAAATCTGCTTCATATTTCTCTTTCCATGCCTGTGCATTTACTTGATATTCTGCCCTGTCAGCAGTAAATTCTTCATCATCAATCACATCAGAAAATACAGAGGAAATCCGGTAGCCAGAATAAACAACACCTGTTTTCGTTAAATCAACGTGTGACACTTGCTTATTATCTAAATTTACGACCTTCATTGCGCGCCTTACTTTTGTTTATTATGTAATTATAAATACAGAATAAATGATTAGAATTCAATGAAAAAATAACGTAATAAAAAAGAGATGACCAAACAAGAAGAAAAAACGCCCTATACATTCAATGACCTCGTCAATGTCATGAAGGCACTGCGCACGCCTGAAACGGGCTGTCCATGGGATCTAGAGCAAGACTTCGACAGCATTGTCCCCTACACTATCGAAGAAGCCTATGAAGTCGAAGACGCCATCAAACGCAAAGATTTTGAAAATCTACGCGAAGAATTAGGTGATTTGCTGTTTCAGCCAATCTTTCATGCGCAAATGGCCAGTGAAGATAACCTGTTTAACATTTATGACATCATTCACGATGTGACCGATAAAATGATCACACGCCACCCGCATGTCTTTGGCAATGCAACAGCGCAGACTGGCGCAGATGTTGATCAAATCTGGGACGCACAGAAAAGCAAAGAAAAGGGACGCAACAATCAAGACAGCATCCTTGATGACGTGCCGCGCGCCTTTCCTGCACTTTTGCGGGCGCAAAAATTACAAAAAAAGGTCGCCAAAGTTGGCTTTGAATGGCCAGATATCAGCGGCGTTATTGCAAAGCTAGATGAAGAGCTGGACGAATTAAAACAAGCCCGTCACTCGGGCGACGCCGCACATCACGCCGAGGAAATTGGCGACGTTTTCTTTGTCCTTGTCAATTATGCCAGAATGCACGGTCTAAACGCCGAAGAAATCATGCGCGCCGCCAATGATAAATTTGAACGCCGATTCCGCGCCGTTGAAAACGCGGTCAAAGTTGATGAAAACAAAGCCTTAAAAGACTGCACGCTTGAAGAGCTTGAGGCGCAGTGGCAAGCCGTAAAAAAGGCAGAGAAAAAGGCTAAGGCCTAAGCCGATAGACGCTTAAACGTGGTTAAATCAAAACCATCAAACAGCATATGATGCACAGCGTCCCAGCTATCCTTAGAATTGGTAACAATCAAGCCCGCATAACTATCCGCCAAAGAATACGGCGTCCCATCCCATTTTGCGATATAGCCGCCTGCCTCTGCCACCATGAGACTGCCCGGCAAGTGATCCCATGGCTTTAGGCGCGAATATACAGCAACGTCCGACACGCCAGAGGCCACGCGCGTATACTCATGCGCGGCTGCGCCAACTGTCATCCAGCTTTGAAAGCGCTCCATGCGCTCACGGATATGGTCTTGTAATTCCTCTGGAAAGAAGCGGCGGCTCACATGCGCCACCATATCATCCAAATTACGCTGCTGACTCACGGCTAAGCGCTGCGAACCATTGCAAAACGCACCTGCTCCCTTCTCGCCCGCGTACATTTTCTCGCCAATCACATCGAAAATCCAAGAATGTTGCACTTCACCATCGATAATGCAGGCAACCATCACGCCAAATTCAGGCTTACCATGGACAAAGTTATATGTGCCATCAACAGGGTCAACAATCCAAACGGCACGGTCATATGACGTCGAAAGAGCTTCTAACTGATGATCCCCGCGGGAGATACCTTCTTCACCGATTACGATAGATCCCGGCAAAAAAGAAGGGAGATATTTTTCTAAATAAGCCTCGGCCTGAATATCCGCCTGCGTCACAAGGTCGCGCGGGCCTGTTTTTGTGTCGATTTCATGATCTTGTAATTGTTGAAAACGTGGTGTGATAATCTCGGCGGCACATTCTTTGATTAAATCGCTGATCTTATCTGTATCAATGACAGGCATAATATGTGAACTACTCTTGTAAGACTCGGTAAGGAAATTTCTGTTTAAACTTACCACAATTGGCTTCGTTCATCCTAACATGAAATGAAATATTTTCCTCGCCATCCTCACGCGAAACAATGTGTCCATGCTCGTAAAGCCATGCTGCGGCTTGGCCGTCCCACACAGGAACCTCAATCACAAAAGGCGTTGATTCCTTGAGGCAGAGCTTTTGGATTGCATCTTGCAAGGCATCCAGCCCCTCACCGCGCAGCGCAGAAACAGGAATTTTCTTATCGGCCACATACGGCCCCGCGGCGGTTGAGGTTACCTCATCATCCAAAGCGTCAATCTTGTTGTAAACCTCAATAACGCGCTCATCTTCTTCGTATTCGATGCCTAAATCATGCATAATGCTGATGACATTTTTACGCTGCTCTTCCCACTCTTCCTGTGATACGTCAATCACATGCAAGATAACATCAGCGTATGACACTTGCTCTAGCGTCGATCTGAACGCCGCGACCAATTGTGTTGGCAAGTTCTTAATGAACCCCACCGTATCAGCCAAAATAACGTCATGACCATTAGGCAGGGTCAAACGGCGCATCGTCGGGTCAAGCGTCGCAAACAGCAAATCTTTGGCCATTACATCCGCATCAGTAAGCGTATTAAATAGCGTTGATTTCCCCGCATTCGTATACCCAACAAGCGCAACAATCGGAAACGGCACGCGCTCCCTACTCTTACGACCAAGGTCACGTGTGCGCTTTACCTTATCAATCTCGGCTTTGAGCTTCGTAATCTTGTCAGAAATAATGCGGCGGTCAATTTCGATCTGCGTTTCACCTGGCCCCCCCATAAAACCTGCACCGCCGCGTTGACGCTCCAAGTGGGTCCAGCTGCGAACCAGGCGCGATTTCTGATACTCCAGCATCGCAAGGTCAACTTGCAAGCGCCCCTCTTTCGTTTGGGCGCGCTCAGCAAAAATTTCAAGGATCAAACCTGTACGGTCAATAACCTTAACCCGCCACTGCTTTTCAAGGTTACGTTGTTGCAACGGCGATAAAGTGCCGTTAAAAATCAAAACGTCAGGTTCATACTCTTCCACCAATTCGGCAATGGTTTCACGCTGCCCTTTTCCAAGGAATGACCCTGCAAAAATGGTTTTGGGCTTAACGCGGTGCGTATAAAGAATTTTTAGGCTAATCGCTGCGGCAAGGCCTTGGATCTCGGCGCAGTCTTTCAGCACATCATCGTCAGATTTGGCTTTATAACGTGCGGCATTATCGGCTTGCGAAGGTTGCACAAGCGACATGTCAGGATGAACGATTAAACAGTTTTCCTGAACAAAATTTTCTGTTTCAAAGGCAGGTGGTTTAGACAAGATAAATAAGGTCTATCTTATGCGTCTTGAGCGTCATCTTCGGCAGAATCTTCATGCAAATTCAAAGGACCGCCAGGCATAATTGTTGAAATGGCATGCTTGTAAACCAATTGAACATGCGTTTCACGACGCAACAAAACCGAGAAATTATCAAACCAAGTGACAACACC